>Ga0118677_10001542_pt1 | contig 48493 bp, 48 predicted proteins | sample AliMusrvi5mmetaG_FD_86154 | JGI IMG/M metagenome (GOLD analysis project Ga0118677, IMG submission 86154) | reverse complement strand
GTGTTGCGGTCGGCCCAGATGCTGAGTTGCTCGCGCGCGGCGGCTCGGAAGGTGTCGGCAGCCGCCAGCAGCACGCTGGCGCCGTGTTCGGCCAGATGGCGGGTGAGTTTGCCAATCGAGGTGGTCTTGCCCGCACCATTGACCCCCGCCACCATGATGACGGTGGGCGTATGTTGGCCAATCACCAGCGGTTTTTGCAGCGGCTGCAGCAAATCGGCTAGGATGGAAATCAGCAGGTTCTTCAGCGCCACCGGGTGCGTCACGCCGCCGGCCTTGGCTTTTCTGCGCAGCGTGTCGGTCAGAAATTGGGTTGCCGAAACGCCGGCATCGGCCATCAGTAGGGCGCTTTCCAGCTCCTCGTACAAGGCCTCATCCACCTTGGCGCCGCCGAACACGCCCGAAAGACTGGCAGCCGTTTTACCCAGGCCGGCCTTGAGCTTGGCCAGCCAGGTCTGGCGTTCCGGTGGCGGGGCTGGAGCGTCTGCCAGCACAATTGGCGCTGCCAGCGCGCAGCCGATCAGCGAGCCGGTAGTGGACGTCAGCGGCGCGTCAACGCGTGTTGCGGGCGTCGCTGCCAAGGGTGTATCTGGCACAGCAGCCGTAGCCGCAGGAGGAGTGGGAAGTAATTTTTTCTTGAAAAAACTGAACATGGGCGCCGTTCTTAGAAGCTGCCATTCTATGAAACACGGAAGGCACTGGATCAAGACCGCTTTTTTCTGGCAGTTCAGGGCGCCAGCAGCCCGCTGCGGATGGCGCACTTCACCAAGCCTGCGATGTTGCGCACCCCCAGCTTGCGCATGATGTTTTCGCGGTGCACCTCGACCGTGCCCTTGGCAATAAAGAGCTGCGTGGCAATCTCGGCCGAGGTCAGGCCTTCTGCGATGAGTGTCATAACTGCCATTTCGCGCTTGCCCAGGCGCGGCAAGGCTTCGGTGGGCTTTTCCTCGCTTATAGGGCCCTCACCTGGCTGGCCGCCGTTGGAGTGGCCGTTGCGTATCTGGGTGTCGGGCTGGTAATTTGCCAGCAAGGCATTGCGAATCCTTGCCCGCGCTACGACTGCCGAATAGGGTTTGCTGATGTAGTCTGCGGCCTGCATTTCCAAGGCCTTGGCTTCCTGTGACGCATCCCGCACCGCCGTCACAAAGACCACCGGAATGTCCCGAGTGATAGCTGATTGCTTCAGTTGCCTGCACAACTCAAAGCCGTCCATGCCTGGCATCAGTATGTCTAGCAAAATCAAGTCCGGCGACGGACTTCTTTGCACCCTATCCAATGCATCCGCGCCATTGTGCGCAAGCTGTATGCGGAATTCCATGCTGAGCATCTCGGACAGGGCCTGTGCGTCGGCAATAGAGTCGTCTACTATCAGGATCAGCGGCCAAGTGTTCATGCGGTCAGCGCAGAGTCGGTCAACTTAGAGTGACGCGACGGTCATTGAAAAGGGCCAGGCATGGAAGCCGGGTTGTGCCGTGGGGCCTAGGTACAGGCGGTAGTGGAGGTTGAAGCTACGGGTGACCGTGGGTTGCCAGCCACCTTGAATCAGCATGACGCCGCCCGAGGCCGGCATCAGGAATCCGCTGGCTCCGCCGGTGATTTGCACCGACTGAATGACGCCGCCGTTTTGCACACCATGAAACTCCAGCGCGATGCCGTCAGCGCTATTGGTCTTGATATCAAATGCGCTGGCTTGTGGCACTTCCACGTAGCCTCGCGCAATGTCTTGCTCGGTGACTGTAAAGTTTGCAGGCTGGCTCTTGACAAGCACCTGAAGCGTCTTGGCTACGGTAGCGCTGATCATCAGGTGCGAGGTGCTGCTGCTGGCCGCCCTTGCCGTTTGAGCGGAGAATGAAAATGCGAACCCGAGGCCGGCGCATAGCACTGCGCTGAGCAGGCGCTTTTGCAGAGGCACGACACGCGACAGGGTCTCGTGGTTCACGGCTCCCATTTTGATCAGCACGTCGCCCAGTGCCGCATCATTGCGTTTGATTTGCAGCGCCCGATTGAGTGCCGCACGCGACAGGTCGCCCCTGGCCACCAGCAATTCGCCTACGCTCAAACATTCCGGCAAGTCGTGTGTGGATTTTCCTTTCTCAAGGGATAAGTGGTCGCGTACCTGGTGTTGCACTTCCACTGCGGCGGCAACGTCTTTTGGGTCTAAGGCGGCTTGGCGGGTCAGAATTTCGCCTAACTTTTCGCCTGGCATTTCGCCGAGTTTTTCGCCATTCTTGCGCTGCAATTCGAGTGCGGATTCCAGTTGTGTTCGGCTTATCAGACCTGCGGCGCAGAGAAACTCGCCCAAGGGCAGGGGTGTTTTGGGTGTTAGCAACGTGGCGGACATGGCAAATAAATCAAGGGGTGACGGTAATCAACAAGGAGTCTGCGTAGCTGCCCGCAGCGATGTTTTGAAGTGGTGGGATACGGCCGTACACCGTGAAACGCAATGCCTTGGTTTCATTGGCTTGCATGGCTCCCGTACTCAGCGTGGGTGCAGCCAAGCCATTGCCCCAACTGATCGAGCGTGCGCTGTTGCTATAGATGCCATAGTCAAGCGCATCACCGTTGCCTATCATCTTGAGGCTGCTGACGGAGCTGATGCTGAGCGCCACAGTAGCCCCGTTGGGTGCGGCCGTATTGAAGTTGGTGCAACTCAGGTTGACCGTGCCCACACCGTCGGTGGGGAGCTTTTCGGACGGGTCATACATGCCAAACGCCAACGCCGCACCGTTGATGTCGCACGCTATGCCGGCGTGGAGATAACTGCTGCCCGAGATGCATAGCAGCAGCAAGCAGGCGCGCAGAGCGTGGAAGTTTGTAGTGGCTTTATTCACAGATGAGGTCTCCTGGCAAAGTGAAAACAACTTCATCGGTCTGCGGAACATGCATCACAAAGCTGCAGGAACCGCTGCCGGTCTTGATCTCACCGCGGTACTCGCCTGGGCTTATGTTTTCAAGGTACAGGTGTCCCGCCCGTCCAAGCTGAGTTTCCTGTTCGAGCTTTCCATCCCTGGTGAATGTCACGATACGGTCATCTGCCGTGGGCGTGTCGTTGCCCACGCGCATGCGGATCACGCCGTCCAGCCCCTGTACGCGCCGTAGGCCAAAGTTCACGTCCACGCCGCTGCGATATGCGGGCTTGACGGTGAAGAATTCCTTACCCATCACATAGTTCAAAGGCACATTCTTGTCCTCTATGGAAATGCGTGATTCGTAGAATGACCCGAGATAGGGGCTGATGACCTGCCCGTTGGCGTTGCTGACACCAATTTGCTGGCTATTGGCCATGACTGGCACCCCGGCCACGGGAGCGCTCATTTCCACAATCGCAAAACTGTCATCGATTTGCCGTGAAAAGCCCCAGGCCTTGCCGGCGAAGGCAAGCGAGCCCCCCATGGCAAGCTCACGGTAATCTGTGTTTACACCCTGGTTGGTATAGGTGTTCGCGTCCACCGACAGGCTGACGGCGGGCAGATTCCATTGCGCAAAGCCATTGAAACGGTCGGAGTTATCTGGCTGACTTCCGGTCCAGCCCACCCGATAGCCCAGGCCCTCGCCGACCGGTACGTCCTTTGCCAATTGGGTGAACAGCCTTTGCTGTCCATTTTCGTCTCTGCTGGCGCTCGCGGAGGCTGTGAACTTGCCTCCAAAACGGTAGAGCCAGCTGACAAATAGCGATGTGTTGGGTTGAGAAGTGTTGCCGCCATCCGTGCGCTGCAGGGTTGCATACAGCATGCCGTTTCGCCCCAGGCTCTGGTAGTAGTTGAGGCTGGCCGTGTGCGTGTCGCCCTGGTCGCGGGTTTGGGTCAGGGTGTAATCCAAACTCAGGCTTCGACCCTCGCCCCGATACCAGGATACATTGATGCCGTAGTTGCCGCGCTGGTTGAAGTTGCTTACCAAGGTTTCCAGCGGTGCATAGTTGGAGCTGTAATTGCGGGCAACCGTGCTCAGTCCGAAGTTCGACTGCTGATAGCTATAGGCCAGCATTTCCGCATCGCCTGTTTGACCTGCGTAACTGCTGCCCGATACGGCGCCGGACAACGCGCCCCAATGGTCGCTGCGCCAGATGGCATTCAGCCCGAGGTTGTTTAAGGATTCGCTGGCCTCGGCGCGAGCGCCAAGCGTCAACGAATCGTTGTAACCGAAACGGTGGAATGCCGAGAACGCAGCTGGGCCATAGGTATCATTTTCCTGGCCTGCGTTGGTTCGAATCTTGCCGAGTGAATAGCTGTATTCCTGCAGGCCTTCGCGCAAGGACTGCTCAGAGTAGTAAAAAGGGAACGCGTACAACTGCTCGCGGCCCAAGGCATCACGCACAACGACCTGCACGTCACTGGATCCGCCATATTGGCGCAAGTTCTGCAATTGAAAAGGCCCCGCACCCACTTGCGAAAAGGCCACGGGCACGCCGCCCACGCGGACTTCGACCTGTGATGGCGAGGTGGCAACGCCTGCGAACCCGGCCACTGGCTGGGGAATCAGCTCTGGCGTCATGTTGTAGAGCTTGGAAAAGTTCAAGCCGCCCATGTTCAAGGTGGAGCCCAAGTCACCGGACGCGCCTATGAAATCACCCGCGATGAAGCGCTGCTGAAGTTCGGGCCTGTCATATACCAATTGCGTGAGATAGCGCGCAGTGACTCCGTTCTCCAGGAACTGGCTCTGGTTGAGAAATAGAACTCCACGATAGCGAAGCCCAAGCTCGGTGGCCAAGCTGTGCGAGTGATCTGATGCGCCATTGCTAAGGTCTGCAAAGCGATAGTTCAAGAAACCACTGTTTTGCTCGGCCTTCAGTGAATTTTTGCCCTCTACGCTGCCAAAATCAAGAGCGGTTTTCTCAAAAACTTCAGGAGGAAGCTCAAGGTCTAAAGCCATGTGGGCGCTGTCCAGGTCCATACGGGTAGCGCCTAGGTCACGCAAGGAGACAAAGCTGCTGCTCTCACCCTCAATACGCACACGGGGAAGGCTAATGTCCTGTTTCAGGCCCAGTTGGGGAAAATCCGACAAGCGGATCAAGAAATCACCATCTGCGCTGCGGTAGGCGGCAAACTCCCCGCGTTGCATACGGTTGACCTTGATGTCCAGAAACATGCCTTCCTCACCTGCCGCCACTGCCGCGGCAGTGCCCACAAGGAGGGAGATGGCAAGCACAATTCCGATTTTTTTGTTTTTATGGAGCCGCTGCATGTTGAAAGTGCTTTATGTGTCATGTGCTTCCACACATGGACGGGTCTATGTCCAAATCGGATGAGAAGTTGCTTTCACCCACCTTAACGTTGAGGTTGAGGCGCTTCTGTGCACGGCACACATCGGGCGGAATGTCCAAGGTGTACTGCCTGCTCGCTCCAGCCAACAAATACCAGCCATCAATTTTTTGTGTGTAGCCATCGGCACCCTTGACCTCCAGGGACTCAATCCGGAAGTGAGAATGCCCCGTGTTTTGCACAGTGGCGACCAACTTGCCGTCTTGCATGGCCAGAGGAGAGACGGACGCATTCGGTTTTAAGTCAAGTTTTCCTAAAAATACGGGCACAGCAAAGGTGATCGTTATTCCAATAGCGGAGCTCATGCTCTCTGGCATCGGCTCAGGTAATTCCTCAACCTTCAATCGGTACGTCTTCTCTGTGCTCTTTGGAATATTTTTAGGCCCAACCCGTACAATGGCATGATCGCCGGGCTTTACTGTTAGTTGACGGGGAAAGTAAATCAGATCATCACTTGGTGTATATACATCAACACCCTTAGCATCCTGTGTCCATTCAACCAGGGTCATTTGAAAGCGTATGGGGCGCTGATCTTTGTTGTTAATTCCAATCACGGACGCCCGCGAGCCAGGACCAAATTCCATCCCGGTTGGATAGACAGAAAACTCTGCCGCTTGCGCAGTCAGCGGTTGAATGGCGGTCCACAGCATCAAGGCAAGCCCCAAAGGGGCCGCCTTGATGAGTGCCTTCAACCAGTTAATGTTTTGGCACTGCATTTTCTACTTAAGGCATGATCAACATGCCGTAGAAACCACCGTAGGCACCTGCAACCGCAGCATTGAGGTCGGCCACACCAACGCTTGCTACCACCGGGAAGGAGATAGGTGCCACCGCACCAAAGCCTGAGCCGAGAGTTGCAGGAGTAGTCCATGTCAAGGTCACGGGCATCGTGTTGAGCCCATTAAACATAGTCACGGTCCGGGGCGATGTGCCAGGTCCGCCATCAATATGGATAAATTGCGCAGCGGTACCCCTGGTGCAACGGTAAGTCAGATTGGTTGAGGAAACGGCAGGCACCGTATTGCTCGGATCCAGCGTGCCAAAGTTGATGACATAGTTCGGCGATGCAAACTCGCACATAGCAGGAACAACACCCGATACACTCAAAGTAGAACCGGCGGCAAAAGCGCCACCAGCAAACAGCAAGCCACCGACACAGGCAGCGGCGAGAACGGTTTTCTTTAGAATTGTCATGATATTCTCCAATAACAAAAGTTGATTAATAAAATGCCCTTTGCGCCTGCTCGATTTCATTAAGATTTCAATTGGGCCGCGGATGAATTTTCATGTATTTTTTGGTGACTCTATATATGGCATTCGCCATATTTTTGTAATTATAAAAAATCACCAATAATTCGCTGTATTTTTGATATTTATTTATTTCTTTGTCGTAATTTGAAAATAAATGCAAAAGCGTATTTTCCAATGTCATGAGTATGTTTTTCTCGGCGATATGAATTTTGACAATCCGCAAAAAACATGCTGATATTTTTTTCTGCCCTGCTTAGAGAGTCTGCGGGTAATGGATTGAAAATGCTTGGTCTTGATAATTCGCAAATGCCAATGTGAGCGCCAGCGTTTTGGCGACAAGGCCTGGCTCCCGGTGGATGACGTGGCGAGGGAATTCCGGCTTGTCCAGATGCTGCAAATGCCTGCCGCACGCCACCGGCGCGGCGCGTTGCCCGGTGAAAAGCAATTAAGCTATCCCCATGAGCACCAAAGTCACCAAAAAAGCATCGCCCGCCAGCAAACCCAAACGCGTGTTCAAGCCGCGTGCCGCACAAAGCCACGAGGTTCGCATCATTGGCGGCCTGTGGAAGCGCACCAAACTCAAGGTGTCCGACAAGCCGGGCCTGCGTCCCACGCCGGACCGGGTGCGCGAGACCTTGTTTAACTGGTTGGGTCAGGACCTGACCGGCTGGCGTTGCATGGACGCCTTTGCCGGCACCGGTGTGCTGGGTTTTGAGGCGGCTTCGCGTGGCGCCAGCCATGTGCTGCTGGTGGAGTCAGACTCCGCCCTGGTGGAGCAGTTGCAAAAGTCCAAGGACCAGCTTGCAGCGACCGCAATACAGCTGCAACGCGGTGACGGCGTAGTGTCGATTCGCCAGGCCGCACCGGCCAGCTGTGACCTAATTTTTCTGGATCCGCCGTTTGATGCGCCGCTGCTGGAGCCCGCCCTCAACGCCTGCGCCAAGGCGATTGCGCCCACCGGCTGGATCTATCTGGAGTCGCCCACCAAATGGACCGAGGAGCTGCTGGCGCCCATGGGCCTGGTGGTTCACAAATACCTCAAGGCCGGTGCGGTGCACGCGCACTTGTTACGCCTGGCCTGAGTCCCGTTTCTTTTTTGCGGAGCCCTCCATGGCCAAGACGGTGATTGCAGTTTTTCCGGGCACGTTTGACCCCATAACCCTGGGTCACCAGGACCTGATTCGGCGCAGTGCGAAGCTGTTTTCGTCTGTCATCGTGGCGGTGGCGGCGGCGCACCACAAGAAGACCCTGTTCACGCTGGACGAGCGGCTGGAGACGGTGCGTGCGGTGTTTGCGTCGCTGGAGAATGTGCGGGTGGAGCCGTTCACCGGGCTGGTGTGCGACTTCGCCGTGGCGCAATCTGCGACGGTCATGGTGCGCGGCGTGCGTTCGGTAACCGACTTTGATTACGAGGCGCAATTAGCCGGCATGAACCGCGCACTTAGTGCCGATGTGGACACCATCTTTCTGACGCCGGATTCGCGCTACCAGTTCATCAGCAGCACCCTGGTGCGGGAGATTGCCACACTCAAGGGCGATGTGCGGCAGTTTGTAGACGCGATCGTTCACGCGCGCCTGATGGACAAGCTCAGGGCGTGAGCGCTGGCGAGCTGCGCCACGGCAGTGCGGTCTATGCTTGCGCCACTTCCGGCGGCTCGGGCCAGGGCCTTTGCGGCCCGCGCAGGATTTCAAACGCCCGGCTCAGTTGCAGCACGCCCAAATCATCAAAGCGCCGTCCGGCAATTTGCAGGCCTATGGGCAGCCCCGCCAGCGTAAAGCCGCAATGGATGCTGGCAGCGGGTTGCTCCGACATATTGAAGGGCACGGTAAAGGCGATGTGATCGAGCGGGCGCAACGGGTCATTGGTGGGCGAGGGCAGCTCGGCCGCAAATGCTGCAATCGGGGCGGTGGGCGAGATCACGTAGTCAAAGGCATTGCATGCCTTGACGGTGGCCACACGGGTGGCGTGGAACTGGCTCATGGCCGTGAACATTTCTGTGCCGCTGAAGTCGGCCACACTGTCAGCCCAGGCGCGGATATAGGGCAACACCAGGGCGCGGCGTTGCTCGGGCAGCGCTGCCAGGTCCAGGTGGGAGCGCATGCGCCAGGCATGGTCCATGCCGTCCAACATCGCCCGCGTCAAGAACGGCTGCATGGGCGTGACGATGGCACCGGCCCCTTCAAACAACTGCGCTGCGCGCAGCACGGCGGACTGCACCTCGGCGTCCACCGGCAGACCGCAGCCGGCATCCAGTAGCAGGCCGATGCGCACGCCATCCAAATGGCTAATCGGTGTATCCCAGTTGTTCCAGTCTATGGCCTCAAAGGGTAGGCTCATGCTGTCGCGCTCATCCGGCCAGGCGAGTGCCTGCATCAGCAGCGTGGCGTCTGCCACCGTGCGTGTCATGGGCCCCGCTGCGCGGCCGGTGTAGGCAGGGTCAATGGGTATGCGGCCGAGGCTGGGTTTGAGACTGAAGATGCCGCACCAGCTGGCTGGCAGACGCAGCGAGCCGCCAATGTCGGTGCCCACGTGCAGGGGGGCATATCCAGCCGCGGCCGCGGCCGCAGCACCGGCACTGGAGCCACCCGGGGTCTTGGTCAGGTCCCAGGGATTGCGTGCCAATGGGTGGAAGCTGGAGACGCCGGAGGACAGCATGCCGTAGTCGGGCATGGTGGTTTTGCACAGCAGCACGCACCCGGCCTCACGCAGGCGCGCGGCTGGAGGTGAATCCAGGGATGCGGGGGTTTGGTCGCTGGCCCTTGTACCCAGCGGCATGGGGTCGCCTCGGGTGGCGATGTTGTCCTTGAGGGTAAGCGGCACGCCGTCCAGTGCGCTCAGGGGGCTTTTGCGTAGCCAGCGCGTTTCTGAAGCTCGCGCGTTTTCCAGAGCCTGCTCTGGGCGCAGCAGGTAGCTGGCTTGGATATGTGGTTCCCAGCGTTCAATGTGGCGCAGTGCAGATTGCGTCACCTCCACCGGAGACAGGGCGCGGCAGCGGTAGGCATCCACCAGGGCGGCCGCGCTCCATTCGTGCAGGGGCAGGGATTGCTCGGTGGCGGTGGGCATGAGGTTAGCAGGTGCTTTGATATTGGGGACGATTGATTATCGGCCAGCTTGCGATAATCGGAGCATGAACACGAAAACCCCATGGCATTGATCATCACCGACGAATGCATCAATTGCGATGTGTGCGAGCCAGAGTGCCCGAATGAGGCGATATTTCTGGGCCCCGAAATTTACCAGATCGACCCCCATAAGTGCACCGAGTGCGTTGGCCATTTCGATGAGCCACAGTGCGTCCAAGTCTGCCCGGTGGCCTGCATTCCGGTCAACCCGGAATTTTTAGAGGACAAGGAAACCCTGTGGCAAAAATACCGCAGCCTGCAACTAGCGGTGCCGCCAAAAGCCGAATAAGGCCGACCAAGTTGTGGCTTGGCCGGGTGCGACCACTCTGCTTCAGGGCCTGACGGGGGCGTTGGCCTTTTTCTTGACGGTGGACGTGAAGAACTCCGGCACCGTGACCTTGCGCTTTTTGCTGTCTTTCTTGTTGTCCTTCTTTGCTTGCGGTTTTTTTACTTCTTGTTTATGCGCGGCCTCGGCTCTGGCCAGCGCAAGTTTGTCGGCTGCCAGGGCCTGTGCCTCGTCCTTGCGGCGACTGGCTTCCATATCTTTGGCCAGGGCCTTGTCGTTGCGTAGACCCTGCTTGGCTTGCGCACGTTGGTCTTCGGTGCGCGGATCATCGCTCGCCACCTCGGCGGCGCCCGCACAGGGCGTCTGGCTGTAGCTATTGCCACAGCGATAAACCGGCTGGGCCGCATGGCACGAGCAGACGCCAAGCGACAGCAGGGCTGGGATAACAAGGTGTTTAAAACTCTTCATGGTTTCTTCCTTTGGGTTGTGGAGGGAAAACGGTTGGCTAATGTGGTCCTTCGGTAGTTGGCACTACGCCAGGCAGCGTTGGTTCGGTCAGTTCCTGGGCTACGGGGGCCGGTTTTGGCGGCTTGGGGCGGGGCGGCTTGCTGGTGTGAATCAGCATGGTGGCCTTGTTCATCTCACCTGCCAGCAGCTGCGGTACGGCCTTGAGTGAGCGGTCTATGGCCTGTTCAATGGCAATGCGGTGATCGAGCGAGGGCTTCTTCAAGACCCAGTTCACCACTTCGGCCTTGTCGCCGGGATGGCCCACGCCCAGGCGCAGACGCCAATAGTCGGAGGAGCCCAGTTGCGCGTGGATGTCGCGCAGACCGTTGTGGCCGGCATGGCTGCCGCCTAGTTTAAGTTTGGCCTCTCCGGGCACCACGTCCAGTTCGTCGTGGGCCACCAGAATTTCGTTGGGAAGGATTTTGAAAAAGCGCGCCAGCGCTGCGACCGACTTGCCGGATAGGTTCATGAAGGTCTGTGGCTGCAGCAGCCAGATTGTTTGTCCGTCAATCGTGGTGCGCGCCACGAAGCCGTGGTAACTGCGATCCATCACCAGCTGCACCTTGAGTTGCTGGGCCAGCGCGTCTATCCACCAGGCCCCGGCGTTGTGGCGCGTTGCTTCGTATTCAGGGCCGGGATTGCCCAGGCCGACAAACAGTTTGATCATGGGGGAATGGTAGAGGAATTTGGGAATCCAATAAAAAGGCCTGCTAGAGCAGGCTTTTCGGACAACAAAAAGGCCCACCGAAGTGGGCCTTTTGCAAGCAAGAAGTAGATTACTTCTTGGCTGCGGGCTTGGCCGCAGGTGCGGCCTTGGCAGCGGGAGCTGCCTTGCCTGCGGGCTTGCCACCCTTGGCTGGTGCAGCGGCTGCGTCGGCGGCAGGAGCTTCGACCACGGCGCCGGCGATTAGCACCACGGACACTACCACGGGGTTGTTGCTGCCATGCTTCACGGCGGTCACGCCCTTGGGCAGGACAACGTCGGTCACGTGCAGGGACTTGCCCTTCTTCAGGCCGCTCAGGTCTACCTTGATGAATTCAGGCAGATCGGTAGGCAGACACAGCACTTCGATTTCGGTCAGAACGTGGTTGGCAACGCAACCGTCGTTCTTGACTGCGGGCGACAGTTCGTCACCGAAGAAGTGCAGTGGCACCTTCATGTGCAGCTTGGTCGTTGCGTCCACGCGCTGGAAATCGATGTGCAGAATCAGTTGCTTGAAGGGGTGCATTTGCACGTCACGCAACAAAACCTTGTGCTCAACGCCGTTCAGCTCCATGTCCAGCACGGAAGCGTGGAAGGCTTCTTTCTTGATGGTGTGCCACAGGGCGTTGTGATCGAGTTCGATCAGGGTGGTGTCCACATTGCTACCGTAAACGATGCCAGGTGTGCGACCCGAATTGCGGAGACGGCGGCTCGCACCCGTGCCCTGCTTAGCGCGCTCAAAAGCGACAAATTTCATAATAACTCCTGTAGGAATCCACCGCGACCAGTGCGACTCCGGTTGAATAAAAACGCCTGCCACAAGGTGCAGCGGCGTTTGCTTTTTAGAATAAGTTCTCTTGATCCGAGAACAAACTCATCACCGACTCACCCTTGGCTATGCGTTGAATCGTTTCGGCGATCAGCGGAGCCACGGTGAGTTGGCGAATCTTGGAGCATTGCAAGGCTGCAGTGCTCAGGGGGATGGTGTCTGTCACCACCACCTCGTCGAGTGCGCTGCCATTGGCAATGCGCTCAATGGCCGGGCCCGAAAAAATCGGGTGCGTGCAATACGCGTAGACCTTCTTGGCGCCGCGTGCCTTGAGCACTTCGGCGGCCTTGACCAGGGTGCCGGCGGTGTCAATCATGTCGTCCATGATGACGCAGTTGCGGCCGTCGATTTCGCCGATCACGTGCATCACTTCCGACACATTGGCGCGCGGACGGCGTTTGTCGATAATTGCCAGATCACAATTCAGTTGCTTGGCCAGCGCACGAGCACGCACCACGCCACCGACATCGGGCGAGACCACAATCAGATCTTCGTAATTCTTCTGGCGCAGATCGCCCAACAACACCGGCGAGGCATAAATATTGTCCACCGGGATGTCAAAAAAGCCCTGGATCTGGTCAGCGTGCAGGTCCATAGTCAGCACGCGTGCCACACCGACTGCCTGCAACATATTGGCCACCACCTTGGCCGTGATAGGCACTCGGGTGGAGCGTGGGCGGCGATCCTGACGGGCATAACCAAAGTAAGGGATCACGGCGCTGATGCGCTCGGCCGATGCGCGTTTGAGCGCATCCACCATGATCAGCAACTCCATCAGGTTTTCGTTGGTCGGGGCACAGGTGCTTTGCACCACAAACACATCACGCGCACGCACGTTTTGGTTGATTTCGACCGTGACCTCGCCATCCGAGAAGCGGCCAACGGTGGCTGCGCCCAGGGAAATGCCTAGGTGTCCGGCAATCGTTGCGGCCATGCCAGGATTGGCATTGCCGGTAAAGACCATGAAATCGGGAGGAGTGGGTGCCTGCATTCGGGTTCCAGCGAGGTGGTGTAGGTTTAGGTCGTAACTTTGCGCATTCTGTTGCGGACACATGTCCAGCAACAGATTTGGCAGGGGAGGAAGGATTCGAACCTTCGCATGCTGGAATCAAAATCCAGTGCCTTAACCAACTTGGCGACTCCCCTACACGGGTTGCTAGCGAACGCCAGCAACCGATAAACCGTCATTTGCCATCGCTGTTTGCCCATCCCAAAAGGGGGTGAGCATCCAAGCTACTGCACAACCTGACTTGCATCGCGACCGGCGCGTTTTGCAAATCTATCGCATTCAACAAGTGCGCAAACACTGCGCTTCCTGAACCCGTCATCCGTCCGTTAAGCCCCTGTGTTGCAAGCCAAAGAAGGGCCTGATTCACACCGGGGCACAACTTCTGTGCAACAGCTTGCAAGTCGTTTTGACCGAAGGTCAGAGTGTTTGCAGCGAAGCCTGAAATTATAGCAGGCTCAGAATCACGTTTTAGCGTTGGGTCAGAAAAAATCAATTTCGTGTCCAAACCGGCCTCCGGCTTCACCACCACAAACTGCGCATGGGGCAATTCTAACGGAGTAATTTTTTCGCCAATGCCTTCGACCCAGCCGTGGCGTCCGCTCAGGAAAAACGGCACATCGGCACCGAGCTCCAGTCCGATGACCATCAATTTTTCTAGCGACATATTCAGGCGCCAAAGACGATTCAAGGCCAGCAACGTGGAAGCGGCATCGGAGGAGCCGCCGCCCATGCCGGCCTGCGCCGGAACCGATTTCAAAATACCGATATGCACGCCTTGGCTGCAGCCGGTGGCGATCTGCAAGGCGCGGGCGGCGCGCACGCATAAATCGTCCGCGGGCAAGGCCCAGCTCAGATCCTCGCGGCTGATGACGCCATCGCTGCGGGCATCGAAATGCAGCGTGTCGCACCAGTCAATCAACATGAAGGCCGATTGCAGCAGGTGGTAGCCATCCGAGCGGCGGCCGGTGATGTGTAAAAACAGATTGAGTTTGGCCGGGGCCGGAATGTCGTAAAGCGACTGCATGGAGGCATTATCCGCGCCGTCTGTTGCGCAATCAGCGCTCCAGAATGATTTTCAGCTCGGACTGCACTTCTTCCCGGTGCTGCGCCTGGATGCGCCCTGCAGCGAGCTCCCCCAGGTCCACCTGCCAGCCCGGCACCTCCTCGGCCTGACCTTGAAGCCAGGCAAACAGACTGGCCACCGGCAGATCGGCCCCGGTGGCCTTGAACGCAAGTTCCTGGAGGGAGCCGAACTCGCGTTGCTCGCCACCGGCGCTGAGCGTGGCAAAGCCCTCTTGTCCCGCTTCCCATTGCATGCGCGCCAGGGTGGTGCCCAGTGGCGAACTCAGCACCAGCGCGCCCTTGGCCGGGTTGCCGTCGAGCTCAAAGTTGGCGGAGAAGGCCTGCACCGGCTTGCTGTACACCTTGACCGCTAGGCGCCCCTGCCAGTGGCTGCTGGAGACCGTTGGCGGGGGCAGGTCGGCGCAGCCAGCGAGCAGCAGCAGTCCGGCGCACAGCGCGCGCATCAGGGCAGGCCCAGGCGCTTGGTGGTTTGCAGCAGCGTCTCGTTGTCCGGGCTTTGATCGGCGGCGGCCTTCCAGACGGAACGCGCCTCGTTTTGTTGACCCATGCTCCACAGCACTTCGCCCAGGTGCGCGGCGATTTCGGCATCCTGGCGCGCCTGGTATGCGCCTTGCAGAATTTTTAGTGCCTGTTCCAGGTTGCCGCTGCGAAACTCTACCCAGCCCAGGCTGTCGAGGATGAAGGGGTCATTTGGCGCGAACTCCAACGCCTTCTTCACCAGTTCGCGGGCTTCGGGCAGGCGCAGTTTGCGATCGGCCAGCGAGTAACCCAGGGCGTTGTAAGCATGTTGGTAATCGGGCTTTAACGCGATCACCTGGCGCAGCAACTTTTCCATCTCACCTATTTTGTCCAACTTTTCAGCCGCCATGGCCAGGTCGTAGCGCAGGTCCACATCCTCGGGATCGCGCTGCAGCGCCTCTTGCAGAAAGGTGTAGACCAGGTTGAATTGCTTGTTATCGCGCAGCAATTGGGTTTCGGCGGTAATCTTGTCGCGGGCATCCTGGGCCTGTGTCTCGGGCGCGGCGCGAATCAGCGCTCGGGCATCGTCGAGCTTGCCCTGGCGCGCCAGCATGCCGGCGCGGCGGATTTGCACGCGCAAGGCATCCTGTGGGCTGTCAATCAGCGCCAGGTAATGCTCGGCCTCTTGCGGATTTTGGTTCTGATCTGCAATGTCGGCGAGCAAAAAATACGCCTGCATCAAACCTGCGTCCGCCGCGCTTTCTGTCTTGCCGTCGGCAGACAGACGCAATTGAACGAAATGGGCCAGGGCCGATTGCGCCTGAACCAGGTCTTTTTTCTGCAGGGCCAGCGAGCCGCGCACCAGCCAGGCGTCGGAAAACTCGGGCGTTGCAGTGTTGATATATACGGTCTCGGCGCTGGCGTCGTCGTAGCGCTGCGCATCCAATAGCCGACGTAGATAGGCCATGTGCAGTTCCGGGCGTGCATCGGAATGAAGGTAGCCTACGACAAAGACTTCGGCGTCTGGCAACTTGGAGTCCATCAGGGATAGGGCCAATTGCATAGGCTCTTGCGCCTTGTGGTTGAGCGCGTAGCCTTTTTTGGCAGACACCAGCGCTGCCTCGGCCTCGCCGTTCAGAGCCTGCATGGCGCCAATGGCTGCAAAAGCCGCAGGGCCGGTGTTGACATTGTTCAGCTCGGGGGCCAGCGCCTGCTCCACTACCTTGATCGCGAGCTTCTTGTCGCTCACCCGCACAAAGTAGCGCGGCACCTGGCCTATGGCCGCCACACGCTCCTTGGGTAGCAGGCTGGCCAGTTCGCGTTTGATGGGCTCAACCATGTCAGGTAGCTTGTTCAAGCCGACCAGGATTTGCAGCAGGTAGCGGTTCGCGTCCTTGGAGCTTGGAGCTGATTGCGTCCAGCTCAGTGCAGCCTGTAGGGCCGATTCCCCGGCACGGGCCCGCAGCGCAATTTCCACCGCACGTTCAAATAACTGGTCGGAGCGGCCCTTTTGCGCGGCGTCGAGCATGAGCTGGTAGGCCGAGGAGGCGTCGCCGTTCTGTGCGCTGATTTCCGCCAGCAGCAGCTCATACATCAGGCTGCTACCCAGTTCGGAGTTGATCGGCGCGTCGGCCTGAGCCCAGGCAGCTGGGGCGGCCATGGCTGTGACGAGCAAAAGCGGGATTAGGTGAAGGCGCATGGGTCTCATCCGTTCATAATAATCCAACGCGAAAGCCCTCGTACACCTGTGAGCCCCCATGCCTGAATTGCCCGAAGTTGAAGTGACCCGATTGAGCTTTTCCGAGGGCATACGCGGCGCCACCATTCTTGCTGCGAGGCTGGGCTTGCCCCTGCGCTGGCCGCTGGGCATCCAGCCGCAACAACTGCAAGGGCAAACCGTGCAGGCGGTGCGACGACGCGGCAAATATTTGCTGATCGACCTGAGCGATGGCCTGCTGCTCATGCATCTGGGCATGTCAGGTAGCGTCATCTTTGCTGACGTGTTGGCCTTGGCCGGAAAGCACGACCACTTTGATCTGGAAACCTCGCTGGGCACCTTGCGCCTGAACGACCCCAGGCGCTTCGGTGCCGTGGTGTTCGCCAGCGGCGAGGATGATCCGGTGGCGCACAAGCTCTTGGGCCGTCTGGGTGTGGAGCCTCTGGGGGATGACTTTGATGCGTTGATCTTTTATCAAAGCCTGCAGCAGCGCAAGGCGCCCATCAAACAGGTCTTGCTGGCCGGCGATGTGGTGGTGGGTGTTGGCAATATTTATGCATCCGAGGCCTTGTTTTTGGCCGGCATACGGCCCACCACGCGGGCCAACCGGCTCAGTCGACCCAGGGTACTACGGCTGCATGGCGCCATTCGCCAAGTGTTGGTACGGGCGGTTGAAAAGGGCGGCAGCACGCTGCGTGATTTTTCCAATGCGCAGGGCGAGTCCGGCCATTTCCAGCTGGAGGCCATGGTCTACGCCCGCGAGGGCGAAGCCTGTCGCCAGTGCGGAACGGCTATCAAGTCCATTCGCCAGGGCCAGCGCTCCACTTTTTTCTGCCCACTGTGCCAGAAGCCATGAGTGGCTTGAGCATGAAAGCCGCTTCAACCGACTTCGCCACCCGCGTGGTGCAGTGGCAGCAAAGCCAGGGCCGCAACGATCTGCCCTGGCAAAACACGCGCGACCCCTACCGTGTTTGGCTGTCTGAAATCATGTTGCAGCAAACCCAGGTGGCCACTGTGAAGGGCTACTTTGCGCGCTTTTTGGCGCGCTGTCCGGATGTGGCGTCGCTGGCTGCGGCCAGTCAGGACGAGGTGCTAGGCCTGTGGAGCGGGCTGGGCTATTACAGCCGCGCCCGCAATTTGCACCGCTGCGCGCAGCAGCTTGTGGAGTTGCACGGTGGTCGGTTTCCGCGCGATGCGCAGACCTTAGCGACGCTCCCCGGCATTGGCCCGTCCACAGCGGCGGCGATTGCCTCCCTGTGTTTTTCGGAACGGGTGGCGATACTGGACGCGAATGTCAAACGCGTGGTGACCAGGGTGCAGGGCTTTGATGCCGATGTAGCCGTGGCAGCCAATGCCCGCGCGCTCTGGGCTGCAGCCTCGGCCCTGCTGCCAGCGCACGGTCGCGCTGAAGCCCAGATGGCACGTTACACCCAGGGCATGATGGATCTGGGGGCCATGGTTTGCACCCCCAAAAAGCCCTTATGTACGCACTGTCCGGTGCAGGGCGAGTGTGTTGCGTTCAAGGCCGGTGAGCCAGAGTGCTACCCGGTGCGCAGCCGAAAAATCAAGCGCAGCAGCCAGGCGATCTGGATGCTTTGGGCGCAGACTGCCGAGGGTGCGGTCTGGCTGGACAGAAGGCCGGTGCCCGGAGTCTGGGCCGGCCTGCATTGCCTGCCGCTGTTTGACAGCCACGCGGCCCTGCATCAGACCTTGGCTCCTCCCGCGCAAGCGCAGCTGCAATCTGAGAGCTCGTTTATCCATGTGCTGACGCATAAGGACCTGCACCTGCACCCCTGCCGTGTGCAACTCAGCCCCCACACGTTGTTAGGGCAGGGCCGTTGGGTTAGCGCCGAAGAATGGCCGGGCCTAGGCTTGCCCGCGCCGATTCGCAAGCTGCTGGAGCGACTTTAGTTCGAACGGGCGTCCATTTCGCGGTGCCGTTTGAGCGTGGCCCAATGGGCGCTAAAGCGCTGCACCAGCTGTTCCACCAGATACACTGAACGGTGTTGCCCACCGGTGCAGCCAATGGCCACGGTGACATAGCTGCGGTTGTCGCGCGCCAGATCAGGCAGCCAGCTGTCCAGAAAACGGATGATTTGTCGCAGCATGCGCTGCACTGCCGCCTGCTCGTTTAAAAAGTCTATCACCGGCTGGTCCATGCCCGTCAGGTTTTTGAGGGCCGGCGCGTAATGCGGGTTGGGCAACATGCGCACATCAAACATAAAGTCGGCGTCGGTGGGCACGCCGCGCTTGAATGCAAAGGATTCAAACACCAGTGTCAACTGCGCGCCAGGGGTGGAGATCAGGTTCTTAATATAGGTCTGCAACTGCGTCGCGCGGATCATGCTGGAGTCAATCACATGGGCCTGCTCCCGCAGGTCAGACAGCAGATTGCGTTCGAGCTCGATGGCCTCAATCAGGGCGCGGCGCTCGTCCCGGTCTACCTCGCCGGTGGCAGATTCCAGCGCCCGCGTGGCCGCCTGAGACAGCGGATGTTTGCGGCGGGTTTCCGAATAGCGGCGCACCAAGGTGTCGGTGCTGGCGTCCAGAAATACGGGCTTGATCACAATGCCGCGCGCGCGCAGCACATCCAACTGCCGTGGCACCTGGGGCAGTGAGGTAGCGCTTCTAACATCCATGGCGATGGCAATTTGATGCGCCTTGTGCTGAATTTCCAGCTCCACAAAGGGCAAAAGTAGCTCCGGCGGCAGGTTGTCTACGCAGTAAAAACCGGCATCTTCCAACGCATGCAGGGCGACCGACTTGCCTGAGCCCGACATGCCGGTGATCAGCATGATTTCCATAATGGCGGCTTCGGGCACAAGGGGCTTTGTGGCGTCGTTCATGCGCCTGCCTGCAGCATTTCTTTGGCATGTGCCAAGGTGGTGCTGGAGAGCTTTTCGCCGCCCAACATGCGGGCGACTTCACCGACCCGTTGCTCGCCCTGCACGGCTGCCACGGTGCTGAGTGTTTGCTTGCCCTGCAGCTGCTTGGACACCAGCATGTGCTGGTCGGCGCAGGCCGCCACCTGGGGCAGGTGGGTCACCGCCAGCACCTGGCGGTCGGCGCCGAGCTGGCCCATCAGGCGGCCTACGGTCTCGGCGACGGCGCCACCCACGCCGGAATCCACCTCGTCAAAAATAAGCGTTTGCGCCGTGCCGAGCTGGCTGGTGGTGACGGCAATGGCCAGCGCGATGCGCGATAGCTCACCACCCGAGGCGACCTTGCCAACGGCACGTGGCGTGCTTCCTGCGTGACCTGCCACCAGGAATTGCACCTCTTCCAGCCCGCTTTGTTGCGGCTCGGGCAGGGCTTCCAAGGCGACTACAAACTGTCCGCCCTGCATGCCCAGACCCTGCATGGCCTGGGTGATGGCCTTGGCTAGGCGCGGCGCGGCCTTGCTGCGCTGAGCGGAAATGCTCTTGGCTTCTGCCATAAAGGCGAGCTGGCTCTTGCGCTCAGCGGCCTCCAGGCCTTGCAGATCGGCGGCAGCGTCCAGTTGCGCCAATTCTTCACGCCAAGCGGCCAACAGCGTGGGCAACTCGTCAGGTGGGCGCTTGTAGCGCCTTGCCAGCGAGATCCATAGCGTCATGCGCGCATCCAGTTCGGCCAGACGTTCGGGGTCCAGCTCGGCGCGCCTCGCATAGCCGCGCAGCGTATGTGCCACATCTTCCACCTGGGCCACGCTGGAGGCCAGTGATGCAATCGGGTCGGTAAAATCGGGCTCCAGATGGGCCAGATTTTGCAAGGCTTGCAGCGCGTTGTTGAGCGCCTGCAGCGCATTGCTGTCGGCGTCTTCCAGCAGCTCTACCGTGGCCTGGGCCGCATCCTGCAAGGCCTGTCCATTGGCCAGTCGGCTGTGATTGGAGTTGAGTTCTGGCCATTCATGGTCCAGTGGGTTGAGTTTGCCGAGTTCGCTAATCTGCCAGGCCAGGCGCTCGCGCTCGCGCTGCAGCGAGTCTTGCGCCTGACGGGCATTCTCCAGAGCGGCCCGTGCCAGTCGCCAGTCAGTCCAGCGCTTGTCCAATTCCGTGGTGGAGAGCTGGGCATAGGCATCCAGTAGACCACGCACCGCATTGGGCCGCGTCAGGCTTTGCCACGCGTGTTGGCCATGGATGTCGATCAGGCATTCGCCCAAGGCGCGCAACTGCTGTGCGGTGGCCGGGCTACCATTGACCCAGGCGCGGCTCTTGCCCTGGGTATCCACCGTGCGGCGCAGCAGCAGGCTGTCGCCGGCATCGAAGCCAGCCTCCTCGAGCAGGGCTTGCAGGCCCGGAGCGTTGTCAAATTCGGCACTGACTTCAGTGCGCTGTGCGCCCTCGCGGATCACGCCCACATCGGCGCGCGCACCAGTCACCAGTTGCAGCGCGTCCACCAGAATGGATTTGCCGGCGCCGGTTTCGCCGGTCAGCACGGTAAAGCCGCGCTCCAGATCCAGTTCCAGCGCGCTGATGATGACAAAGTCCCGCAGGACGATTCGCTTCAATGCCATGGCTTAAACGACTCCCTCATTCCAGTGCATTTTTTGCCGCAGCGTATCAAAGTACGACCAGCCCTTGGGGTGCAAAAAACGCACCTTGTGCTCGGAGCGCGTTACCACAATGCGGTCGCCGTGCATCAGCGAGGCCAGGCTTTGCGTGTCAAAGCTTGCACTGGCATCACGCCCAGCCACAATCTCCACCGCAATTTCACCGGCGCTGGTCAGCACAATCGGCCGGTTCGACAGCGTGTGCGGCGCAATCGGCACGATCACCCAACCGTCAATCGCCGGGTGCATCAGCGGCCCGCCAGCCGACAGGGAGTAGGCCGTGGAGCCGGTCGGTGAGGCAATGATCAGGCCGTCGGCGCGCTGGTTGGCCACAAAGTGTCCGTCCACCTCCACGCGCAGCTCCACCATCCCGGAGCTGGCACCGCGGTTTACCACCACGTCGTTCATGGCCAGCGCGCTGAACACGCAAATGCCGTCGCGCATCACGCGGCCGCGGATCAGGCTGCGCTGATCCTCCTCGTACTCGCCACCCAGCATGGGCTGCAGCACTGTTTTGTAATGTTCAAATGGAATGTCGGTAATAAAACCCAGACGCCCTTGGTTGATACCGATCAGCGGTACCCGGTGCTGCGCCAGTTGTCGGCCAATGCCCAACATGGTGCCGTCCCCACCCACCACCAGGCACAGGTCGCACTGCGCGCCAATGCCGTCCAGGTCCAGCGTGGTGTGACGGCTCATTCCCATGTTGGATGCGGTGTCGGCCTCCAGCACGACATCGCAGCCCAGGTCCATTAGGTAGTCGGCAATCTCCTCCAGCGCCTGGCGCGAGTGCGCGCCCGCCGGGCCGGAGATGGTGGTTTGGTACTTGCCAACCAGTGCGACCTGGCGAAATTGGGAGGGCATCTTCATCTGTAAATTAGATCATTAAACATCACTAGAATGACATGATGCTAGATGATCGTTCCAAGATGTTGATGAAGGCGCTGGTGGAGCGTTACATAGCCGATGGGCAGCCGGTGGGCAGCCGGACCCTGTCCAGGGCAGCGGGCATGGAATTGTCGCCTGCTACCATCCGCAACGTCATGTCGGACCTGGAAGACCTGGGCCTGATCGTCAGCCCTCACACCTCGGCCGGACGCATCCCCACGGCGCGCGGTTATCGCCTGTTTGTGGACACCATGCTGACGGTGCAACCGGCGCAGTATTCGTCGCACAGCCTGGCACCCGATCAGCCGCAAAAAGTGATTTCCAATGCGGCCAATCTGCTTTCGAGCCTGTCGCAATTTGTCGGCGTGGTGATTGCACCCCGGCGCTCTTCAGCGTTTCGCCACATGGAGTTCCTGCGGCTGTCGGAAAAGCGCTTGCTGGTCATCATCGTCTCGCCCGAGGGCGATGTGCAAAACCGCGTCATCTATACCGAGGTCGACTACACCCAGGCGCAGTTGGTTGAAGCGGCTAACTTCCTCAACAGCCACTATGTCGGGCTGGACATCGATCAGGTGCGCGCCAACCTGCAGGGCGAGGTGGAAAGTCTGCGCTCCGAAATCGCCAGCCTGATGCAGGCGGCGGTCAATGTCAGCTCAGAGGCCATCAGTGAAGGGCAGGACGAGGTGGTGATTTCCGGCGAGCGCAATCTGCTGTCGGTGTCCGACTTTTCCAGCGACATGGGCCATTTGCGCCGGGCCTTTGATCTGTTTGAGCAAAAGGCCCAGATCATGCGCCTGCTCGATAGTGCCGGTCAGGCCGAAGGCGTGCGCATCTTTATCGGCGGTGAAAGTCAGGTCATACCGTTTGAAGACCTGTCCATCGTCAGTAGCCCCTATGAGGTAGATGGCAAGGTGGTCGGCACCTTGGGCGTGATAGGCCCGACGCGCATGCCTTATGAGCGCATGATCCAGATCGTGGACATTACCTCCAAGCTGGTCAGCAACGCCCTAAGCTATCACAAGCAGGGCGGATAGGGCGCCGCGCCTTCAAGCGCATGGCCAGGGTCGAGACACGTGTTCAGGACAAAGAAATGGTGCTCAGACCGAAGGTAGGGCTTCCTTCGCGAAGCTCTTCAATCGACACAATAAAGTGCTTGGCAACAATCGTCACAGCATCATTGCCTGCGGCCGGTTCAATCGGGATAAAGCCGCGCGGATCATTGAGCAGGTCTTGAAGCCGGTGCTTCTCCGGCAGGTGGATGTAACCGCGATAGCGCGAACCGTCGTGCATCAGCACCGACACCAGGATGGCAGTCGTCTCTTTATGTTGCTCAATTGCAGATTCGCTCAATGAAGTTTCCCCTTGCCATTCTTGGCGGCACCATACGCGCCCTGGAATTTTACCCAGCTTGGGTGCGACGGGGCGGAATTTTGAAGACCACGCCCAGCCCTTACAATCACGCCTTCGGTTGGGCCGTTAGCTCAGTTGGTTAGAGCAGAGGACTCATAATCCTTTGGTCCACAGTTCAAGTCTGTGACGGCCCACCATCCGAACCCGCGTCAGATTGGAAAAGCCTGTTGCCGAAAAGTAGCGGGTTTTTTTGTTGACACTGGTCGGCGTAAAAAGATTCGAAATATCGAATCTCATTTCGGACTTAGCAGAAACCGCGTTAAATCACTGCTATAATTTGAAGCTCAGCGGCTGTAGCTCAGTTGGATAGAGTACTTGGCTACGAACCAAGGGGTCGTGGGTTCAATTCCTGCCAGCCGCACCAAACGATACCCCTCAGACAGAAATGTTTGAGGGGTTTTTCGTTTGTGCGTCACTTTCGCCTGCGGGACTTTTGGGGCAGTGGTACTGTCACCGTGCCCCTTGCCTTCAGCGCGTAGACGTCACCTTGGCCAAATGCGGCGGCGTATCGGGATTGAGCCCGCGTGCGCGCGATACCGCCTCCACCAGCAGGTAAAAGCTCTGGATCGCCGTGATGGGGTCCAGGTCCGGGTGCGGTGCAGTGCTGAGGGTGAGTTGGCGCTCTGCCACGTCGGATGGGGCTGCCAGCAGCACATGGGCACCGCGCTCGCGCATCTCGCTGGCCAGTGCGATCAGACCGGCCTGTGCCGGGCCGCGTGGCGCAAAGACCAGCATCGGGTAGTCCGTCGCCACCAAGGCCATGGGGCCGTGCTTGACCTCGGCCGAGCTGAAGGCCTCGGCCTGTATGCCGCAGGTTTCCTTGAATTTCAGCGCCGCCTCCTGTGCAATTGCCAGGCCCGGGCCGCGGCCTATCACCATCAGCCGCTCCGCGCGGCTGAGCACTTCCACGGCGCCTGACCAGTCCTGTGTGCAGGCGTGTTCCAGTGCCTCGGGCAGGCGCTCCAGTGCCTGCAGCAGGTCTTCATGCTCACCTTGCGGCCAATGGGCGCTCAGCCGTGCGGCGGCCACCAGGCTGCAGATAAAGCTCTTGGTTGCGGCCACACTTTGCTCGGCGCCGGCGTGCAAAGGCATGCACCAGTCCACCGTCTGTGCCAGGGGGGAGGCGGCATCGTTCACCAGGGCCACCGTGGTGGCACCGGCCTCCCTGAACATCTGCATGGGCTCGATCAGGTCCACACTGCGACCGGACTGAGACACGGTGATGGCCAGCAGGCCGCTGGAGGCCACGGGGGCCCGGTACAGCGTCAGCAGCGACATGGGCAGCGAGGTGACGAGTTGGCCGGTGCGCGACATCACCAGATAGGCCAGGTAGGCGGCGGCATGGTCCGAACTGCCGCGTGCCACCGTCACCACCCCGCGGGGGGGGCGGGTGCGCAGTTGCGCCGCCAGCACCTGGTAGGAAGCCGCGTCGGAGGCGAGCTGCAGTGAGACTTGTTGGGGCGCAGACAGGGCCTCGTTCAACATCAATGTGGACATGGGTAAATGGTCTTAAAAAGGGTTGCGGTTCAAATGCGTGGGCAGGCACGGGCGTTCACGCGTGCTAGCACAGGGTCAGTGCGCCGTCTATGGCATTGCCCTGCGGGGGCACCATGCGCTGCCGTGTTTCTGCAGACAGAAGCGGCGCCAGGCGTTTGCCCAGACTGCCGAGTACGGCCAGGGGTAATAACCGGTCCGGGTCCAGTGCCCGCGCCATGTCTTCCATGGTGTTGATCGCATAGTCCAGCAGGGCTGCGGCCTGCGGGTCGCGTTCGGCGCAGTCGAAAATCAGCGGTGCCAGCGTGGCAAAGCGATGCTGGCCGGCGCTGCAACTCCACTCCAACACGGCCTGCGCCGTACTGCCCGTGGCGGCAATGACCGCATCCGCCAGGGGGCCGGCCGGCAGCATGCCGTCCAGCACCCGCTGTGCCAGATTCAGGGCCCGCAAACCCAGCACGGCGCCGCTGCCATCGTCGCCCGAGGGAAAGCCCCAACCGCCCACGCCGACGCGCCGCCCGTCGGCATGACGGGCCAGGCCCACGCTGCCGGTGCCCATGGCCAGCATGGCGCCGGGTCGCCCGCCATGTGCGCCCAGCAGGCTGGTGTAGGCGTCGGACTCCAGCTCCAGCCGGCGGTAGCCGGGGTTGGCCAGCACAAATTGCCGGTGCAGTTGGGGGTTGTTGGCCCCGGCCAGCCCCAGGCCCAGGGCGGTGTTGCCGGGCACCGGCAACTCCAGCCCCGCCAGATTGCTGGCCTGTATGGCCGTCACGATGGCCAGGCGGATGTGGGTCCAGGCCTGGTCAATGCCTTGTGTCAGGCCGGAGGGGCCGCTGTGTCCCTCGCCCAGCAGGCGGCCGTCGGCATGCAGCATGCGCACGCGGGTGCCGGTGCCGCCGCCGTCAACGCCGACACGGTAGGCAATGGCGTGCCACCCTTGCGGGCCCGTGTTGTAAGCCATGGGATCAGTGAACATGGGCTGAGCGCATATTGCCCGGGCGCAGACGCGGTGCAGCCGTGCCGTCGGCGCGGAACAGGTAGAGCGACTCGGGTGCGGCCCGCACGATGACCGCGTCACCCAGGCGCACCGCGGCATTGCCGTCTCCGCGCACGATCAATTCCTGGTCGGTGTCGGTTTTGAGGTAGAGCAGATTCGATTCGCCCAGGTGCTCGACCAGGGTGATTTCAGCGTGCAGTGCGGTGTCGTCCGGGCCCGTGTGGGCCGCGCTCTCGTCCACGCTGCAATGCTCGGGTCGCAAGCCGATCTCCACCGACTCACCGGTTTGCAACTGGCTGCCGTCCACCAGGGCCAGCACCTTGCTGCCGTCGGCCAACTGCAGGCGCACGCCCGTGCTGCCGGCCTCCAGCACGCGGGCCGGTAGCAGGTTGATGGTGGGCGAGCCGATGAAGGTGGCGACAAAGCGGTTGGCCGGTTGCTGGTACAGGGTCAGCGGTGTGCCGGCCTGCTGCACATGGCCTTCGTTGAGCACCACGATCTTGTCGCCCAGTGTCATGGCCTCGACCTGGTCGTGCGTCACATAGACCATGGTGGCGGCCAGGTCGCGGTGCAGGCGCGACAGCTCGATGCGCGTCTTGGCGCGCAGCGAGGCATCCAGGTTGGAGAGCGGCTCGTCAAACAGGAAGAGACGCGGTTTACGCACGATGGCGCGCCCGATGGCCACGCGCTGGCGCTGGCCGCCCGAGAGTTCGCGCGGCAGGCGTTCCAGCAAATGGTCGATGTGCAGCACCTTGGCTGCGGCCAGCACACGCAGTGCAATGTCCTCCTTGCTGCTGCCCTGAATCTTCAGGCCGAAGGCCATGTTTTTGAACACATTCATGTGCGGATACAGGGCATAGCTCTGGAACACCATGGCGATGCCGCGGTCAGCGGGCGACAGGTTGTTGACCACATCGGCATCAATGCGCAGCTCGCCGCTGCTGATGTCTTCCAGGCCGCAGAGCACGCGCAAGAGAGTGGACTTGCCGCAGCCGCTGGGGCCGACCAGCACGACCAGTTCGCCGTGTTCGATGTGCAGATCAATGTTGTGCAGCACCGGGGTGTTGCCGTAGCTCTTGGAGAGTTTGTTGAGGGTGACGCTTGCCATGGTGTGACTCGTTTTGAAAATTTATTTGACGGCACCCGCGGTGATACCGCGGATGAGCTGACGGGAGAACAGGGCGTACAGACTGACCACCGGCACGATGGCTAGCGAGAGGGAGGCCAGCACCGCATTCCAGTCGGTGGCGTACTGGCCCACAAACTGCTGGATGCCGAGGGTGATGGTCTGGGTCTTTTCGGAAGGCGCCAGGATCAGCGGGAACCACAGGTCGTTCCAGATCGGCACCATGGTGAAGACGGCCACCGTGGCAATGGCCGGGCGGATCAGCGGCACCACCACCTGGAAGAAGATGCGGAACTCGTCAATGCCGTCGCAGCGCGCGGCGTCTTTCAGTTCGCCGGGCACCTGGGCCATGAACTCCGACAGAATCATGATAGCCAGCGGCAGGCCCTGCGCCACATACACCAGCACCAGGGCGGTCAGGGTGTTGACCAGGTTCAGGCCGACCATGATCTGCAGGATGGACACCGTGCCCAGGCGGATCGGCACCATGATGCCAAAGGCAAAAAAGAAGCGCAGCCAGCGGTTGCCGGCAAAGCGGTATTCCGAGATGCCCCAGGCCGCCATGGCGCCGAACAGCAGGATGAAGAACAGCGAGGCCACGGTGACGATGAAGCTGTTCTGGAAGTACATCCACACGTCGGAGCGCGCCATCACCTTGGTATAGCCGATCAGTGAAAAGGTCTCGCTGGTGGGCCAGGAAAGGGGGTCGCTGAAAATCGCGTCGCGGCTCTTGAAGGAGTTCATCAGCACCAGCAGCACCGGCAGCATGGCCAGCAGCAGATAGCCGATCAGGCTGAGGTGCACCAGCACCCGGCTGGGTGCCACGCCGAAGCGGGGCAAGGTGGCTTGCTTGGACAGGGGAAGCGTGTGTGTATGTGTCATGGCGTTACAGGGCAAAGCGTTGCAGGCGGCGCTGCACCACCAGGAAATAGGCGGCCACACCCACCAGAATCACCAGGAACATCAGCGTGGCAACGGCCGCGCCCATGGTCGGGCTGGCGACCTGCGACTGGTAGCCGAAGAAGGTGCGGTAGAACAGCGTGCCCAGCAGATCGGTGCTGTAGTTCGGCCCGGCCAGTGCGCCCTTGACGGTGTAGATCAGATCGAAGGCGTTGAAGTTGGCGACAAAGGTCAGGATGGTCACCAGGCCCAGCGTGGGCAGAATCAGCGGCAGGCGGATCTGCCAGAAGATGCGCCAGGGCGAGGCCCCTTCCACCAGCGCCGCTTCGATGATGTCGTCCGGTATGGCAATCAGCGCGGCGTAGATCAGCATCATGGGCACGCCCACAAACTGCCACACCGACATCAGCGACACCGTCACCAGCGCCGACGACTCCAGCCCCAGCCAGGGCGCAAACCAGTCGCCCAGACCCACGACGGTGAGCAGGCGCTCGGACACGCCCCACAGCGGCGACAGGATCAGCTGCCAGACAAAGCCGACGATCACCACCGACAGCAGCGTGGGCAGAAAGAACACCGTGCGGTAGGCCGCGGCAAAGCGCACGTCTTTCAACGAGAGCAGGGCCGCAAGCACCAGGCCGATCGGGTTTTGCACCAGCATGTGCACGCCGAAGAACTTGATGTTGTTGAGCATCGCGTTCCAGAAGCTGGCCGACCATTGCGGGTCGCTCAGAATGGTGGCGTAGTTGCCCAGGCCCGAGAAACTGCGCACGCCGGTTTCATCGGCCGTATACAGGCCCAGATGCAGCGTGTCCAGCAGCGGGTAGGCGCTGAACAGTCCATAGATCAGCAGGGCCGGTGTGATGAACACCAGCACCCGCCAGGAAAAACCTTGTTGCATGGGTGAACCTGTTTTTGGTTTGATCGGAGTTTTAGAAGTGCGTGCTGCGGCTTACTTGGCCGGCTGGTACCACTTGGCAAAACCGGTCTGGATTTGCGCTGCAGCTTCCTTGGGTGCCATCTTCAGGTTGATGACCTGCGAGCTCACATTCCACAACTCGTTTTCCATGCTCGGCGTGCCGCGGCTCATGATCTGGGCGTTCAGGCGGATGGTGCTCTTGCACTGGTTGCGCCAGCTGATCATCTCCTTGGCCACCGGGTTCTTCACGTCAATCTTGTGGTTGGACAGCGAGAAGAAGCCGGTCACCTTGTTGGTGTACAGGTCGGCAAATTCCTTGCTCGAGAGCCATTCCAGGAATACCTTGGCATCGGCCTTGTTCGGGCTCTTGCTGTTCACGCCCATGGCGATGTCGGTGTGGTCGGAAATAAAGCAGGGGTCGCCCGCCTTTTGCACCGGCGGCTTGAAGGCGCCGAACTCTACCTTGCTGTTCTGCTCGAAGTAGGAGATGTCCCAGGAGCCTGCCGGGTAGATGGCTGCGCGCCCGGTGCCAAACAGGTTTTGCGAGTCGCCATAGGTCTGGGCCTGGTAGCCCTTGGGCAGATACGGCGCCCACTTGGCCATGGCTTCCCAGGTGGAGACAAAGGCGGGGTCGGTGAACTTGGCCTTGGCCGATATCAGCGCCTTGCGGCCTTCCTCGCCCTTCCAGTGGTTGGCACCAATGCTGGTGAAGACGATCTGGTTGGTCTCCCACTGATCCGCCGTGCCCAGGGCCAGGGGGGCCACCTTGCCGGCGGCCTTGATCTTGTCCATCACGCCATAGAAGTCGGCTTCGGTTTCGGGCGGCTTCAGGCCCAGCTCGGCGAACACTTTCTTGTTGTAGAAAAAGCCGTGAATGACGGAGGCCATGGGCACGCAGTAGGTGCTCTTGCCGTCATCGGTCTGCCAGGCCACCTGGGCCGACTCGGGGAAGTTCTTCAGTCCCGGCGTGCCGTTGAGTGCGTCGAGTTGGCCCTTCTTGAACAGGTCCAGCGACACGTCAAACGGGCGGCAGGTAATCAGGTCCCCGGCGGTGCCGGCGGTCAGGCGCGCGTTCAGTGCCGAGTTGTATTCGGGCGGGGAGGTGGGCGAGAACTTCACCGTGATGCCGGGGTGTGCCTTGGCAAAGGCCGGCAGCAGCAGTTCTTCCCACAGGCCTTTGTCGTCGACCCGCCAGCTTTCAATGGTGAGGTTGCCGGCCTGGGCCAGGCTGTTGCAAAGAATGGCGACTGCGCTTGCGGCCAAACGGAATGAATGGGACATGGTGTCTTGCTCCTGTGAATACTTGTGGGTTAAAACTGTCTGCCACACGGTGTGGCCCCGATCAGTGCTGCGGAGGTTATGCTTTGGGGCATGTAATTTCAAACCTCGGCGGCTGGCCCTGCAGCCACACCAGAGCGTTGATTTCATTGAATAAAATAATTAGCTGCCGCGCTGTGTGCTTACGTTTTATTACGCTGCATACGGCACATGAAACCGGGGACATGAACACGAAGTCGGACAGCCTTACAAAACATTACGAATCGACAGCAAATGAAAGCTTGGCATGGGGTGCTCACGGCATGGCTCACCTTATTCGGGGCCTTTTCAGGTCCGGCGGGCCCGGGCGCGGCATACGCGCAGAGCCCGTCGCTGGACGTGTTGCACTGGTGGACCTCCGCCAGCGAGCGCCGTGCCGCCGATCAGCTCAGCGTGCTGCTGGCGCCGGCCGGCGTGCAGTGGGTTGACGCCGCCATTCCCGGCGGCGGCGGCATGGCGGCGGTCAAGGTGCTCAAGAGCCGGGTGCTCATGGGCGACCCGCCGGATGTGGCGCAGCTGATCGGCTCCACGCTCACCGAATGGGCCGACGTGGGCCTGGTGCTGCCGCTCAACGCGGTGGCGGCGCGCCAGAAATGGCCGCAGGCCCTGTTCCCCACGGTACTGGGTCTGGTGAGCTACAAGGGCGACGTGATTGCGGCGCCGCTGGGCATACACCGCATCAACACCTTGCTCTACAACCGCCGCCTGTTTGCCAGGCTGGAGTTGAGCCCGCCCCGCAGCTGGGCCGAGTTTGAAAGCGTGGCGCGCAAGTTCAGTGCGGCCGGTATCAAGCCCCTGGCCTGGAGCGACGAGGCCTGGCAGGTGGCCACGGTGTTCGAGTCGCTGCTGCTGGCCGAGGCCGGCCCGGCGCTCTACCAGCAGATGATTGTGCAGCGCAAGAGCGCGGCCTGGATGGACCCGCGCGTGGAGAAGGCGCTGCTGCGCTTGCGCTGGTTGCGCAGCCTCAGCGAGGCTCCGGCCGAGCGCGTGTGGACGGCGTCGGCGCGTGAGCTGATGAATGACTCGGCGGCCATGATGATCATGGGCGACTGGGCCAGCGGCGAACTGATGGCCTGGGGGGCCAGCCCCGCCATCGACTTCGCCTGTGTGGAAGTGCCCGGCACCGCGCACATGCACCTCTACAGCGTGGACACCCTGGCCATGCTGGTGAATGCGCGCCACCACGAGGCGCTGCAGGAAAAAATGGCTGAAACCATTTCCGCCATGCCCGCGCAACTGGCCTACAACCGCATCAAGGGCTCGGTTCCCGTGCGCCGTGACCTCAGCGCCGCCGCCCTGCTCACCCTGGGCGCCTGTGCCCGCGATTCCTGGGAAACCTTTGCCTCGCCCACGTCGGCCCGTGTGCCGAGTCTGGCGCACCGCATGGCGGCCGACGAGGCCACCAAGGATGCGGTGGCCCAGGCCCTGTGGCGTTTTCTGAGCGACCCGCGCATGGATGCCCAGGAGGCGCAAAAGCGCCTGGCCTCCGTCATTCGTAGCCCTTAACAGCCCACCACCGCATGACCCGAACCATACTCATCGTCGATGACGACCAGAAGACCCGCAACCTGCTCAAGGCCTATCTGGAAAAGCACCAGTACGAGGTGCGTGGCGCACAGGATGGGGCCAGTTTTCTGGCCGAATTCGAGCGCCACCGCGACAAGCTGTGCCTGGTGATTCTGGATGTGATGCTGCCCGATACCGACGGCTTCACACTGTGCAGATCAGTGCGCAGCCAGTCCGGCGTGCCCATCATCATGCTGACAGCCAGTGCCGATGACACCGACCGCATCGTCGGTCTCGAACTGGGGGCCGACGACTACATCGCCAAGCCCTACAACCCGCGCGAACTGCTGGCGCGCATCAAGGCCATTCAGCGGCGCATGCAGGCCGCTGGCAGCAGCGGGCCGGCACGCTACCTGAAGTTCCGCGACTTCAGCATGGACCTGACCGAGCGCCTGCTGACCAACGGCGCGGGCGAGCGCGTCGTCCTCACCAGCATGGACTTCAATCTGCTGCGCATCTTTGCCGAGCATGCCGGCGAGACGCTGGAGCGCGCCCGCCTGATGGAGATGACCCGGGGCCGTGATCTGGGTCCGCTGGACCGCTCGCTCGATGTGCAGATCAGCCGCCTGCGCCAGCGCCTGCAGGACGACGGCAAGCAGCCCGACCTGATCAAGACGGTGCGCGGCAGCGGCTATGTTTTTTCGACCGATGTCACCAGCCACAGTGAGAGCTAGTCCCCGCAAATGGCGTGTGCGCGCCTGGCCCGACAGCCTGCTGACGCGCATCGTGCTGGTCATGGTGCTGGGCGTGATCAGCGCGCAGTTGGTGGGCACGTTTTTGCTGGCTCGCCAGCTGCGCGAAAACGTGCGTGTGGAGGCCCTGAGTGCCGGGCGCTATCTGGCCTCCAACGCGGCCGGCTCCATCCGCTTCTTTCGCGATCTGCCACCCGCCTACCGGCCCATCCTGATCGAGCAGCTGCGCACCATGGGGGGCACGCGCTTCTTCGTCAACTTCAACCGTGCGCCCGTGCCGGTCACCGCGCTGTCAGACAACCCGCTGGTGGATGCGGTGGTGGAGGTGGTGCGCGCCGAGCTGGTGCGCAGCCTGTCCAACGGCACTGAACCCCGGGTCAGCTTTGCCTGGCCGCAAGGCTTGCAGGTGTCGGATGAAGGTCGCACGGTGGCCGATCTGCCCGAGTCCTGGGTGGAAGCCACGCTGCTGATCCGCCCGCGCCCGGCGCCCATTCTGGTGATCCAGACCGAGTTCGAAAAAGGCCATTGGCTGTATCTGGCTGCCACCATGCCCGACCCGTATTTTCTGGACAACGCCAACCCGCTCACGCTGGACCGGGTGATCCTGCAACTGGTCACGCTGTTTACCGTGCTCCTGCTGGCGGTGTGGATGGTGCGCGGTCTGGTCAAGCCGATTGACCGCATTGCCCGGGCGGCCAATGCCTTTGGCAGTGCGATTGCGTCCGAGCCGATTCCGGAGACCGGCACTGCCGAGTTGCGCCGCACGGCGCGCGCCTTCAATGCCATGCAGGCGCGCATCCAGGGCTATCTGGTGGACCGCGAGCGTCTGTTTATCGGCATCTCGCACAGCCTCAAAACGCCCATCATGCGGCTCAAACTGCGCACCGAGCTGCTGGACGACGAGGCCATGCGCAACGAGTTTCACGAGGACCTGGACGATCTGGATGTGATGGTCAAGTCGGCCCTGCAAAGCCTGCGCGATACCGACATCCACGAGAACCTGGTGGAGGTCCGCCTGGACAGCCTGCTGGCGCGTCTGGTTCAGCGCCCCATTCACCCGAATGCCGATATCACCTATCTGCCCATGCCCATGCGCATCCAGGGCAAGCCGCTGGCATTGCAGCGCGCCCTGGGCAATCTGCTGGACAACGCCGTGCTCTATGGCGACCGGGTGCAGGTGCGCCTGAGCCGCATGGGCAATCGGGCGCTGGTGGAGATACGCGACTTCGGCCCCGGCCTGCCGGAGGCCTCCATGTCCGCAGCCTTTGAGCCCCATGCGCGCCTGGGCCACGGCCAGGAGCGCAACCGCGCAGGCTCGGGGCTGGGCCTGGGAATTTCACGCAATATCGTGCAGGCGCACGGTGGCGAAATACGGCTGCACAACCATGCCGAGGGCGGGCTGGTGGTGTCGGTGCTGCTGCCGGCCATGCCGGAGCAGGCGGACTGAGACGATCCGCTTTAGCGTTCTATTTGCTGGCCTTCCACCAGCACCGCCTGCAGTTGCAGATCGCGGTTCAGCACCACCATGTCGGCCCAGGCGCCCATGGCCAGGCGGCCGCGGTCCTTGAGTCCCAGATGGTCGGCCGCGAAGGTGGACACGCGCTTGGCCGCATCCGTCAATGGCAGGCCCAGAATTTGCACCAGATTGCGCAGGGCCTGGTCCATGGTCAGGGTCGAGCCGGCCAATGTGCCATCGGCCAGGCGCACCCCACCCATGCATTTGAAGACGGCGTGGCGGCCCAGGGAATACTCACCGTCGGGCATGCCGGCCGCAGCCGTGGAGTCGGTCACGCAGTACAGGCCGGGAATGGCGCGCAGCGCGGCGTGCATGGCACCAGGGTGCACATGCAACAGGTCGGGAATGATCTCCGCATACGGTGCATGGGCCAGTGCCGCGCCCACCATGCCGGGCTCGCGGTGGTGCATGGGGCTCATGGCATTAAACAGGTGGGTGAAGCCGGTGGCGCCGCAGCGCAGCGCGGCCACGCCCTGCTCGTAGCTGCCGCTGCTGTGCCCCAGTTGCACGCGAAAGCCCCGCGCGCACAGCTCGGCAATCAGGTCCTGGTTGTCAGCGACTTCCGGCGCCAGGGTGATCAGCCGGATTGGTGCCAGCGCATGCAGTTTTTCAATTTCTTCCAGATTGGCGGGCCGCGCAAAGGGCGGTTGTGCGCCCAGGCGGCTCTCGCTGATGTAGGGGCCCTCGAGGTGCACGCCGAGTATGCGTGCGGCGTTGTCCGGACGCTGTGCGCACAAAGGCGCGAGTGCGGCAAAGGCGCTGTCCAGATCGCTTTGCGGTGCCGTCATGGTGGTGGCCAGCAGGGAGGTGGTGCCATGCTGCGCATGCAGGCGCGTGACGTGCAGTGCGGCGTCTCCCCCTTCCATGATGTCGTGGCCGGCGCCGCCGTGCACATGGGCGTCAATAAAGCCGGGCAGGATCAGTGGCAGGCCATTGGAGCGTGCCTGCGCTTCGCTAATCGCCTCGCCCTGAATTCGTTCAATGTGGCCCAGTGCATCCCAGCAAATGCCGCCTTGGATAAAGCCGCTCTGCGTCAGAATATTGCCTGCCAAGTCCCTCATGCGCGTCTCCTAAAAGATCGCGCATGCTACCAGCGAAGCGTCTTGTGGCCTTTTCCATGCCAGCCTGGCGGGGCTTCTTCGCGGCTTGCAAGCCTTCGGATCAGCCCGGTTGCCTATCCGCTGAAAGTCTGAAGATGGCGACCGTGTGCACCAGCTCCTGCGCCAGATTATTGAGGCTGCTGGCGGCGGCTGCCATCTCTTCGACCAGGGCGGCATTTTGCTGCGTCGCCTCGTCCATTTGCGTGATGGCCTGACCGACCTGCGCCACGCCATTGGCCTGCTCGTTGCTGGCGGTGGTGATCGAGGCCATGATTTCGGCCACGCGCTTGATCGAATTCACCACCTCATTCATGGTGGCGCCGGCCTTGTCCACCAGGGCCGTGCCTTGGTCCACTTTTTGCAGACTGGTCTCGATCAGTCCCTTGATCTCCTTGGCCGCTGCTGCACTGCGCCCCGCTAGTGAGCGCACCTCGGTGGCCACCACGGCAAAGCCGCGGCCCTGTTCACCGGCACGGGCCGCTTCTACCGCCGCGTTGAGTGCCAGGATATTGGTCTGAAAGGCAATGCCATCGATGACGCTGATGATGGCCGAGATCTGGTGCGAGGAGTCATTGATGCCGCGCATGGTGGACACCACCTGGCCAACCACCTCGCCGCCTTTTTCCGCCACCTGGGTAGCGTTCATTGCCAACTGGTTGGCCTCGCGTGCAGAAGCGGCGTTTTGCCGCACGGTGGCACCCAACTGCTCCATGGAGGACGCGGTTTCTTCCAGCGCTGCCGCTTGTTGCTCGGTACGTGCCGACAAATCGTTGTTGCCATCGGCAATTTCCTGGCTAGCGATGGCCACACCTTCGGAGCCGCTGCGCACGCGAGAGACAATGCCGGACAGGCTGCTTTGCATCAGTCCGAGTTGGGCCATCATGCTCACGTTGTCTCCGGGTTGGACCCGTATCGGCGTACACAGATCACCGGTCGCAACGCTTTGCGCCAGAGCCGTGGCCTGCGCCGGCTCGGCGCCCAGCGACTTGAGCTGGCGGCGCACGATAAAGCCGATGACAAAAAACAGGGTAATCTGGAGCAGCACTTGACCCAACCACAGCCATTGGTTGATGCTGCGGATGTCGTCCTTGTCGGCCTTGATGTCAGAGGTAATGCTGACCACACCCAACACAGAATTTTCATCCACGCCGTGGCATCCTAGGCACTTGGAGCCGCGGAATTCCTTCTTGGCAATAAAGGGAATGATGGCACGCAATGTGTCGTTGGCGTCGTCGATTTTGTAAAGCGTACGGCCATTGGAGAGCACTTCGCGGTCCAAATCATCGACCGGTTTCTGATTGGGAAGGCCAGGGCCGAACTCATCAATCACGCCCTTGCCACGGACCACACGCAACTCTTTGAGTTCATCGGAGTCACCCATTTTTCGAATGAACAGTTCTCTGATCTTGGGGTCATCAATCACATCCTTGCCATCGACCTTGGCCGACATCAGGGTGTTGAGCGCATTGATCACGCCATCTGCGACCGCCGCCGTGCGGTCTTGCGCAGCATGCAGGGCCCGGTTCTCGATCTGGCCGGCGACCCAGCACTGCGTGAGCAGCAGCACGACCAGCATGAAGCCCTGAATAAGAATTTGCAACTTCACTTGCAAACCGAGCCCTGACCATTTATTTGAAAGATTGTTCATTGCGATTCAACAGGGGTCAATCGGTCGCAAACGGCATCTCCGCTTGCTATGCCGAACCAGACCACAGCCTACACAGGCCTTGGCCGCGCCGACAAGCGGATGCTAGGGCATTGGCAGGCAATGTGCTTGGGAAAATGCTCGCGTACTTGATGTGTATCAAGGGACAAGGTCCAGCTGGACTGAAGTTTGGCGACCCTGGTTTCTATAAATCCTTAGAAGCCTGGGAGTTGTTGGCTTTTTCCTGGTCCGTAGCGCCCGCAGGCTTGAGGCGGAATGGCTCCAGGGCCCGTGCTGCTAATTTTTGTGAAATGCGCTGGCCGCCCTGGTCCAGTTCAAATTGCCAGTCCTTGAGGCATAGCGACAGGGTGAGCAGCGCATCGCGCATCTGGATCAGCTCCTGGGTGAGTTGTGCAGCCAATTCCTGGCGGCTGGGACGGCTATCCGGTGTATCGGAAGGGATCATGTGCGAGGCTCCTCAAGCTGTGGTTTGTTGTTTTTGCTTCTGACTTCGCCGACATAGCGAAGTGCCGCGAATATGGGCGCTTTCGGCCGAGCTGGTAGCGTGTAATGTTCAATACAGGACACTTTGACAAACCGCACATAATGGCTTTCGACTGTTTTACGGAGCTGTGATGGCGAAGAAGGCCCTGGTATTTTTCCTCTGCATCGGTCTTGCCGCTGCCGCCTCTGCTGCATCGCTGTGCGAGAAAGGCCTGCGCCAATCTCCCATCGATATACGGGCCAGCAAAAAACAAAACCTGGCTGCGCTGGACTTTGGCTATCGCGCCGAGCCGCTGCGCCTGGCCAACGATGGTCATACCGTACGGGTGCGCTTCAAAGATGCGGGAACGCTCAGCATCGGGCAACAACACTACCGCTTGCAACAGTTCCACTTTCACACCCCCGGCGGAGACCGAATCGGCGGTGAGGAATTTCCCATGGCTGCGCACATCTTGCACAAGAGCGCGTCGGGGCAACTGCTGGCCATCGTCGTACTGTTCCGACTGGGTGCAGAAAATCCGCTGCTGACCCAAGTGTTTAGCCGCATACCTGCGCTGCAGGATGGCGACCATGTGCTGGCGTCCGAGCAGGTCAGCGCACAGGCATTGCTGCCAAAAGACCATGGCTATTTCCGCTACAGCGGCTCGCTCACCGCCAGCCCCTGCACCGAGGGGGTGGAGTGGATTGTGATGAAACAGCCGTTGGAACTCTCGGCCGCCCAATTGGCGCTTTACAAGCGCACATTTGCCGACAATATTCGCAGTCCGCGTGCGCTAAATCAACGCGTGGTCTTGGAAAGTCAATAACACTTTGCGGCTTGGCCCCGGAGCCGCAATGGCAGCGGGTATTTTGTGTTCCTCCCCCTCCGCTTCATGACTAGACCCAACCTCGTTTCGCGCTCCCTATTTGCCGCGCTGCTGCTACCCGCTTGTGTTTTCGCGCAAACCCATCTCAGCAAGAAGCCAGACCCGAACCAGGGTGTCGAAGTGACCGTGACACCCGAGATGACCGGGGCTGGCGCCGTCTCCAGCGGCGAAGTGCTGTCCGCGATTCCGCCTGTGACGGGTACGCGCGGCAAGCCTGTCGCCTCCTGGGGCAAGCCCTTGCCTTATCCGATCCTGATTGCCGACCGGCGCAATAACCGCCTGATCGAAATCGCTCCCAACAAGAAGGTGTTGTGGGAGTTTGGCTCGCCCAGTCTGAAGATGTACCGGGGCAACGAGGACGTTAATTACTCGCCCGATGGCAAATTGCTGGCGGTCAGCGAAGAGGACAATTTTGACGTGCACATCGTGGACTTCGAAGCCAAACAAATTACCTGGACCTACGGTACGCCGGACCATCGTGGCAAGGGAGCGAACCTGCTCAACTACCCGGACGATGCGCACCTGCTGGCTGATGGCCAGTTTATGACCGCCGATATCCGCAATTGCCGGGTCATCATTGTGGACCCCAAAACCAATCAGATCACCACCCAGTGGGGCACACCGGGCAAGTGCATTCACAATCCGCCGTCGCAACTGGCCCACCCCAACGGCGCCACACCCATGGAAAACGGCGATATCCTGCTGACCGAAATAAAGGACTCCCAACTCACCCGCATGACCCGCGAAGGCAAGGTGGTCTGGAGCATGAAGGTGCCGGCCGTGCATTACCCGTCGGACGCCTTTCCCACTGTGGACGGCAAGCAGGTGATCGTGGCCGACTTCTGGAAGCCCGGCAAGGTCGTCATCGTCGATCCGCAGACGCAAAAGGTCACTTGGGAGTATTTCTTCAAGGACGGCGAGCAGATGCTGGACCATTCATCGATTGCGCGTGAGCTGCCGGATACCGGCGACATCCTGATTGTGGATGACCTGCATGACCGGGTCATCGTGGTCGATCGCAAAACCAAACAAATCATTTGGCAATACGGCCAGATGGGGAAAAAGGGCTACACCGCGGGGCTGCTGAACTATCCCGACGGCGTGGACATTGACGTGTTTCGCGACTGGCGCAGCGCCAAGTAGGCAGATTCTTCACGGTCCGGTGCCAGTTCCACGGTCGCCACCGGGCCACAGGCGCAATCTTTGCGACAATCGCAGCAGTGTCCTGAGTCCGGGGCGCCTGCTTCGATTAGATGGGGTTTTTACATGCTGGGTTTTTTGCCGCCTGCCGTGCGCGGCGTTTTGTCATTCCTGGTGCTGGTGCTCAATACCCTGTTCTGGTGTGTGTTGCTGTTTGCACTGGCGCTGATCAAGTTCTGCCTGCCGTCGACAGCGGTGTTGGCCCGGCTCGATCCGCTGATCAATTCCGTGGCTTCGGCCTGGACCCGCTGCAACAGTCTCTGGATGCGCCTGGCGCACCGCAGTGATTGGAGCGTGGAGGGTGTGGAGACCCTGCGCTACCAGGACTGGTACCTGGTCAATTGCAACCACCAGTCCTGGGTCGACATCTTCGTGCTGCAGGATGCGCTGAACGGCCGCATTCCGGTGTTGAAGTTTTTCCTCAAGGCCGAGCTGATCTATGTGCCGGTGATCGGTCTGGCCTGGTGGGCCTTGGACTTTCCGTTCATGAAGCGCCATTCGCGCGCCGCCCTGCGCAAGAACCCCAATTTGCGCAACGACGACCGCGACAGTGCGCGCCGGGCCTGCGCCAAGTTCGCCAAGATTCCGACCTCGGTGATGAACTTTGTCGAGGGCACGCGCTTTACGCCCGAGAAGCAGCAGACCCAAGCCTCGCCCTTCCAACATCTGCTCAAGCCCAAGGCCGGTGCCATGGCCATGGCGCTGAATGCCATGGGTGCACAATTTCACTCGCTAGTGGATGCAACCATCGCCTACCCGGACGGCATTCCCACCTTTTGGCAATACCTGTGCGGCCAGGCGCCGCGCGTGCTCCTCAAGGTGCGTCAGGTGGAAATCCCGGTTGAGTTCTGCACCGGCGACTATGAAAACGATCGGGCCCTGCGCAAGAGCTTTCACCGCTGGTTGGATGAGATCTGGCAACGCAAGGACGCCGACATGACCGAGATGCTGGCGTGTTAGCGGTCGGTCAAGGGGCTTAGTTCGGCGCCTTCGGGTAAGTGGTTCGCCCATTGGCGGACGTAAAAAAAGGCGCCGTAGCGCCCTTTTTATGCCGCCACCACTTCCGGCAGTTCTGGTAACGCGATCTGGTTGTTCACGCTGAACTGGTAGTCGCGGAAGATGTGCTCGGCACTCAACTCCATATACGTGCCATCGGCCAGACGGCGCGTGGTGTCCTTCAAGCGATTGGTGGTGCTGCCGCAGGTCCAGCAGTTGTAGTTGCGCATATGGGTGCACAAACAGGTCTTGTCCGTCACCACGATGTTCTTGCCGTCCGGATGGATCTTGATCTGCTCGTTGTAGGCATTGATGTAGGCGCAGCCGCCCGAGCCGTCCAGCAGGTAGCCATAGGCTTCGCAATTGGGGCGAATGCCCGAACCGATGGCCGGTGTGCTCTTGAGCATGCGCATCGGGTAGCCGGTCGGCGACACAGTGTTGACAATGATGTCTTCCTCACTGGCGCGAAAATATTCCTGCTTGACCTTGGAGGGAAGGCCGCACTCGTGTGCCACGGTAAAGCGCGTGGCCACCTGCACCGCAGCCGATCCGGTTTCCAAAAAGGACACGGCGTCGCTGCCGGTAAAAATACCACCGGCTGCCACCAGCGGAATGTCCAGCTTCTCGTTGGTCAGATACTGCTTGATCTCGGCAATGATGGTGGCCAGGTCGTATTGCGCCCAGTCCATGCCAAAGCCCAGGTGACCACCGGCCAGCGGGCCTTCGATGATGATGAAGTCGGGCAGGCGGTCCAGGCGCGCGGTCTTGCGCAAAAACAGCTGCAGGGCACGAACGGAAGACACGATGATGCCCAGCTTGGCATCGCGAAAGCGCGGGTGGTCGGCCATCAGCGCAAACGAGCCCAGATGCAGACCCGCGCTGAGCGTGATCCCATCTATCCCGGCGTCCAGCGAGGAGTTCAGCCGCACCTGCAGCGTCTCTTTGGGCCCGTTCATGGTCAGCTTTTCCATGCAGTTGACAAACACCATGCCGGGGCCTTTTTTGGCCTCCATGGTTTGACCCACATGCAGCTTGGTCGCTTCGGCCAGACGGCCCAGATCGAATTGCACCTCGCTCTTGTCCGAGTTGTCGATGTTGTGCTTGTAGAGCTTGGTCTTTTCCTTGACAAAGCTGGTGTCAAAGCGGCGGTCGGACACGTCCTGCACCATGGCGTCGGAAATATGGCCTATGCCACCCAGCCGCGCTGCTTCCAGGGCCAGTTCGGCGGTGGAGATGTCCACGCCCATACCGCCAATGATGATTGGCACCAGTTCCTGTTTGCCAAAACGCAGCCGAAAATCATCAAGTCGTTTCATTGCCATCCCGTTCGGGGTCGTTAAATGCTAAAAAATGTGCTGCCACCTGGCGGCAGCCCTCGATTATCAGGCAGGCCGTCACCGTTGTTGATGAGTCAGCGCAAGAAGTCATTTTATGAGCCAGTGCTTCACCCCTTTGGCAGCATGTTTTTTTCGCTGTGCACTGCTACAGTCAGCGCATGAGCAAGGCCTTTACTAAAGAGTCGGATGACGCGGACGATGACGAGCTGCAAGTGCCGTCCCTGCCTACTGGCGGCAAGAACTACATCACCCCACATGGCTATGCCACGCTGCGCGCCGAGTTCATGGACCTGATGGACAACCAGCGGCCCCAGGTGGTAGAAGCCGTGCATTGGGCCGCCAGCAACGGCGACCGCTCGGAAAATGGCGACTATATCTACGGCAAAAAGCGATTGCGCGAGATCGATAGGCGCATCCGTTTTTTGACCAAGCGTCTGGAAATCGCCGAGATTGCCGACCCGGCCGTGCACCATGGCAATGAGCAGATCTTCTTTGGTGCCACTGTGACCTATGTAGACGACGCCGAGGTCGAGCGAACGGTGCGAATCATCGGCATCGATGAGGCCGACAGTTCCAAGGGCGAGGTCAGCTGGATTTCACCCATCGCACGGACCCTGCTCAAGGCCAGAGTGGGCGATGAACTCAGGCTGGTGATGCCAGATCGTGTGGGCACGATTGAGGTGCTGGCGGTGCGTTACCCGGAGAGCTAAGTGCCCCCACGTTCGCCCACTCCGTGTGGCTCGCTGCCCCCTCAAGGGGCGAATCCCGCTTGGGGCGGCCCGGCGCGGGATTGGGGTGCGACTCGCACCTAAGTGCTGGCGTTGGCGCCGCTGCTGCGCTCGGCCTTGATCACGCTGGGCGTGTGGCGCAGGTTGCGCAGGGCCACCTCCAGTTGCGCCGTGTCGCGGACCGCCACTAGGAAGCGTAGCTGACGATCTTCCTGTCGGCCTTCCTGGCCCATGTCGATGTCGATGATGTCGGCTTCGGCCGCGGCCAGGGCGGTGGCCATCTTGGCCAGCATGCCCTTGCTATTGCTGCTGGTGACGGTGATGCCGGTCTTGAAGGAGCGCACTGGTTCCTCCGACCAGTCCACACCAATAAAGCGTTCGGCATCCTTGTGGCGCAGCTTGAGCGCCACCGGGCAGTCGCTCATGTGCACCACCAGGCCTTCGCCGCGGCCCAGGTAGCCCAGAATCTTGTCCCCGGGAATCGGGCGGCAGCATTGGGCAAATTGCACCGATGCGCTTTCGCTGCCGTCCAGGGTGATGGCGCCCACGCCATTGGAGTCGCTGGCGGTAAAGCGCTCGCGCGTCAGCAGCAGGGCATCGGGCTTGTGGCCGGCTTCGGTCAACAGCAGCACCAGACGCTTGGCAACGATATTGGCGATGCGCTTGCCCAGACCGATATCGGTCAGCAACTCATGGCGCGTCTTGTTGCCGCTAAAGCGCAGCAGCTTGTCCCAGATGGGAAGGTAAGCCGGGTCCACGTCGGGCAGGGACTCAAAGCCCTCTGAGCGCAGTGCCTGTTGCAGCAGGCGCTCGCCCAGGCTCTCGGATTCGGTCTGCTCCATGGTTTTGAGATGGTGGCGGATCTTGGAGCGGGCGCGTCCAGTGCGCACAAAGTCCAGCCAGTTCGGATTGGGCGATGAAATCTGGGCCGTCACCACCTCCACCACATCGCCATTCTTCAGTTCGGTGCGTAGCGGAACTTGTTCGCCGTTGATGCGCGCCGCCACCGTGTGGTCGCCCACATTGCTGTGGATGGCATAGGCAAAGTCCACCACCGTGGCGCCGCGCGGCAGCGCCATGATCTGGGTTTTTGGCGTGAACACATAGACCGCGTCGGGGAACAGGTCGACCTTGACATGGTCCCAGAATTCGGCGGCGTCATGGGTTTCGTCCTGGATATCGAGCAGTGACTGCAGCCACTGGCTACCCAGGCGGTCGCTGCCGATATCCGGATGGTTGACCTTGTATAGCCAGTGCGCGGCCACGCCGGATTCGGCCACCACATGCATGGCCTCGGTGCGCATCTGGAACTCCACATTGATGCCGGCCGGCCCCACCAGGGTGGTGTGCAGCGACTGGTAGCCGTTGAGCTTGGCAATGGCGATGTGGTCCTTGAATTTGCCGGGAACCGGCTTGTAGAGCTGGTGCAGCAAGCCCAGCGCCTTGTAACAGTCGATCACGCCGGGCACCAGAATGCGAAAGCCATAGATATCGGTGACCTGGGCAAAGCTCAGGTGCTTGAGCTGCATCTTGGTGTAGATCGAATACAGCGACTTTTCCCGCCCTGCAATGCGCACCGGCATGGCGGCGGCAACAAACACCGCGTCCACTTCCTTTTGCACCTTCTGGATCAGGTCGCGGCGGCGGCTGCGCGCCTTGGTCACGGCCTTGGTCAGGATGGCGTAGCGCCAGGGCTTGAGGTGCTTGAAGGCCAGGTCCTGCAACTCGCGGTAGGTTCCGTTAAGCCCCAGACGGTGTGCAATCGGCGCGTAAATGTCCAGGGTCTCCGACGCAATGCGGTTCCATTTGGAGCGCGGCATGTCCGACAGGGTGCGCATATTGTGCGAGCGGTCGGCCAGCTTGATCAGGATGACGCGCACATCGCGCGCCATCGCCAGCAGCATCTTGCGAAAAGATTCGGCCTGGTTTTCTTCGCGGGTGTTGAAGTGCAGCTTGTCGAGCTTGGTCAGTCCATCCACCAGCTCGGCCACCGGCGAGCCAAAGCGCTCGATCAGCTCGATCTTGGTGACACCACAATCTTCCATGGCGTCGTGTAAGAGCGCTGCCATCAGGGCCTGGGCGTCGAGCTTCCAGTCGGCGCATTGGGCCGCCACGGCAATCGGATGGGTGATGTAGGGCTCGCCGCTGTTGCGCAGCTGACCCAGATGCGCCTGGTCGGCAAAACGGTAGGCAGCGCGCACCTGCTCCACATCGCCGGCCGACAGGTAATCGAGCTTGGCCGTCAGGCCGGAATAACTGGCAGACGCAGCATTGACCACCGCAGCAAGGACGGTAGGATTGGAGGTGATAGTGGCCTTGCCCATGCTCTAAATGTAGCGCAGCAAAGACGCCGCCGCAGGCCCGCCAAATTTAGGCGAAAAAAAACACCGCAAGCGGTGCTTTCATTCAGGACTGCAGCGCTTTACAGCGGCACTTTCTTCAGCATCTCGATGCCAATTTTGCCGGCAGCGATTTCGCGCAGGGCGGTCACGCCGGGCTTGTTCTTGCTCTCGATCTTGGCGGTGTGGCCCTGGCTGAGCATGCGCGCACGGTAGGTGGCTGCCAACACGAGCTGGAAGCGATTGGGGATTTTCTCCAGGCAATCTTCAACGGTAATACGGGCCATGAATGTCTCCAATAACTTAAGGGATGTGCAGCGCTTTGAATGTCTCGGCCCGGGCACGGCGCTGTGCCGAAAACTTGAGCCGCTGGGAATGAACAATGGCCTTCAAATCGAATAGCGCACGGTCAAACAACTCGTTGATTATAACGAAGTCGAATTTATGCACCTGGGCCACCTCGATTTGCGCGTTTTTCATGCGCAAATCAATGATGTCGGGGGCGTCCTCACCACGCCGCTCCAGCCGCGCTCGCAGCTCTTCCCAGCTCGGTGGCAGGATGAAGATGCAGATGGCGTTGCTGAAGATGCTCTTGATTTGCAGCGCACCCTGGAAGTCGATTTCCAGAATCACATCGGCGCCCTGGGCCATGCGCTCCTCAATCGCCTTCTTGGAGGTGCCGTAACGCTGGCTGTGCACATGGGCCCACTCGACAAAGGCATTCGCCGCCACCATGGCATCGAACTCACCCGGGGACACAAAAAAGTACTCACGCCCGTGTTTTTCCTGGCCGCGTGGTGGTCGCGTGGTGTGTGACACCGAGGGCTGCACATGGGAGTCAAGCTCCAGCAGCGCCTTGACCAGGCTGGACTTGCCGGCCCCGCTGGGGGCTGCGACAACAAAGAGGTTACCGGGATAGTCCATGGACATGGCTGAGTGCTGCGGGTGGCTGAAGCCGCTTATTCTATGTTCTGCACCTGCTCGCGCATCTGCTCGATCAACACCTTCATGTCCACCGAGACGTGCGTGAGTTCCAGCGCCGTGGACTTGGAGCCCATGGTATTGGCCTCGCGGTGCAGTTCCTGGATCAGGAAGTCCAGGCGCTTGCCTACCTCGCCGCCTTTTTTCAGTAGGCGCTCGATTTCGTCCAGATGGGAATTGAGGCGCGTGATCTCTTCGGCCACGTCGATGCGGATGGCAAAGGCCGTGGCCTCGGTCAACGCTCTGTCCTGGGCCGCCTCGGGCAGGGTGGCGCCCTCCGTCAGGGCCATCGCTTCCGTCCAGCGGTCCAGAAAGCGCTGGCGCTGCTGTTCCACCAGTTGCGGCACCAGCGGTGTCGCCTTTTTCGCCAGGGCTCGCAGCTGCTCCAGCCTCTCTAACAGCATGGCCGACAGGCGAGCGCCTTCGCGCGCCCTGGCGCTCAGCAGTTCCTTGAGTGCCTTTTCTGCCAGCGGCAGCACCGCCTCGCTCCAGTCACGCGTGCCAGATTGCTCGGTGGCGGCAAAGCGCAGCACATCGGCCACGCTCAAGGGGGAAGCCAGCGGCAGCCAGGCCTTGATGCTGTCCTGCGCGCCATTCAGGCGCAGCAGCAGCTTGGGGCTGGGTTCGGTCACACCGCCGGCAGTGGCGCTCTCTATGGAAGCGCGCACCTCCACCTTGCCGCGCTTGAGTTTGGCGATGAGCAGTTCGCGCAGGCCCGGCTCAAACTGGCGCAGGTCTTCGGGCAGGCGAAACGACAGGTCCAGAAAGCGGCTATTGACCGAGCGGATTTCCAGCCCCAGTTGGGCTGCTGGTGGATTGCGACTATCGGTTTCTGGCTGGGTAGTGGCTGTGCTGTGCTGTGCACTGGCATAGCCAGTCATGCTGTAAACTGGCATTGCGGTTTCTCGGGTCATAGGGGTAAGCCCCAAGAATACCCTGAATTTGAATGCCGCCGTTCTTGCCACCTTCATGCCACATCCATCCACGTCCAAGGTCAAGCCTTCACCGTTGCCGCCGGACACCGTCATCGGCGGCTACCGCATCGTGCGCAAGGTGGCTGCCGGTGGCTTTGGCTTGGTCTATCTGGCGCTGGACCCTGAAGGCAAGCAGGTGGCGGTCAAGGAATACCTGCCCTCGTCTCTGGCCACGCGCGCACCGGGCGAGCTGATGCCCCAGGTGCCCACGGAAAAGCTCTCGCTCTACCGCCTGGGTCTGAAAAGCTTTTTTGAAGAAGGCCGTTCGCTGGCGCAGATCTCCCACCCCTCGGTGGTCAGCGTAATGAACTTTTTCCGCGAGAATGAGACCGTGTACATGGTGATGAACTACCTGGAGGGCGCGTCCCTACAGGACTTTATCGTCACCGCGCGCGACCTGAAGCAAAGCAAGGTGTTTCGCGAATCCACCATCCGCTCGCTGTTTGACGAAATCCTGCGCGGCTTGCGCATCGTGCATCAGCACAAGATGCTGCACCTAGACATCAAGCCGGCCAATATTTTCATCACCGACGACAACAAGTCGGTGCTGATTGATTTTGGCGCAGCGCGCGAGGTGCTGAGCAAGGAAGGCAATTTCATACGCCCCATGTACACGCCGGGCTTTGCCGCCCCCGAGATGTACAAGCGCGACGCCGCCATGGGCCCCTGGACCGATATTTACGCTATTGGCGCCTGCATGTACGCCTGCATGCAGGGCTATCCGCCCAACGAGGCGCCGCAGCGCCAAGAAAAAGACCGCATTGCCATTGCCCTGTCGCGCCTGCGCGGCGTCTATTCCGATAACCTGGTCGAGGTGGTGGAGTGGTGCATGTCGCTCGATGCCTTGTCGCGGCCGCAATCGGTGTTTGCCTTGCAAAAGGAGCTCAGCCGCGAGGGCGAGCGCCGCTACACCAAGCTCAGCGTGGCCGAAAAGGTGCGCATGCAATTTGACAATATGGTGGCCGACAACAAAAAGCCGGTGACGGTAGCTGCCACCAGAGTCCGGCCCAAATGAAATTTTCGGTATTCCAGATCAGCCGCAAGGGTGGGCGCGAAAAAAACGAAGACCGCATGGGCTATTGCTATACCAACAGCTCTGGCCTGTTTTTGCTGGCGGACGGCATGGGCGGACACCCACAGGGCGAGGTGGCGGCACAACTGGCGCTGCAAACCATTTCCGCCCTGTACCAGAAGGAAGCCAAGCCCGAACTGGCCGACGTCAGCAGCTTTCTCAATACCGCCATTCTGGCGGCACACCGGCAAATCCTGCGCTATGCGGCCGATGGCGGTTTGCTCGACACCCCGCGCACCACGCTGGTGGTGGCTGTGGTGCAAGGGGGGGTGGCGCACTGGGCACATTGCGGCGATTCGCGCCTGTACTTTGTGCGCGATGGCGAGCTGCTGGCCCGCACCCGCGACCACTCCTACCTTGAGCAGCGGCGCGGCGCGCAGCGCTCTGCCAGCCAGGCGCAAAATATCAACCGCAACGTGCTCTACACCTGCCTGGGTTCGCCCTCCAAACCGGTGTTTGACATCTCCGGTCCGCTGCCGCTGCAAATGGGCGACAAGCTGCTGCTGTGCTCCGATGGGCTGTGGAGCAGCCTGGATGATGATGATATTGTTTCTCACCTGGGGCAAAAGTCGGTGTCGGTTGCGGCCCCCGAACTGGTGGAGCGGGCCCTGCTCCGGGCCGGTTCCAGCAGCGATAACGTGACCATTGTGGCCATGGAATGGGAAACCCCGGAGGTGTTTGTGTCCACCCGCGGCAGCATTTCCACCCATCACATGGACAATGAGACCTTTGCCTCCACCGTGCAGACCGACTGGGCGGGCCTTGGCGCAGACGACCTGGACGACGAGGCCATTGAGCGCTCCATGGCTGAAGTCAACGCCGCCATTCGCCGCGCCGCCGCAGGCAAAATTTGAGCGCCACTCTGGGCGCTATCGATCCGTTTTTTGAACCAAGAGAATTCCATGACCGCATTCACTCGCACGCAAAACCGTGCCGCCAACGCACTGCGTCCCGTCAAGATCACGCGCGGCTACACCATGCATGCCGAAGGCTCGGTGTTGATTGAGTTTGGCGCGACCAAGGTTCTTTGTACCGCCTCGGTCGAGGAAAAAGTTCCTCCCCACAAACGCGGCAGCGGCGAGGGCTGGGTCACCGCCGAATACGGCATGCTGCCGCGCGCCACCCATAGCCGCAACGACCGCGAGGCCGCACGCGGCAAACAAAGCGGGCGCATGC
>Ga0118677_10001541_pt1 | contig 48543 bp, 46 predicted proteins | sample AliMusrvi5mmetaG_FD_86154 | JGI IMG/M metagenome (GOLD analysis project Ga0118677, IMG submission 86154) | reverse complement strand
TTGGCGCTGCCATCGCCCAAGCTGCGCAAGGATTGAAGAAAATGAAGGATAGTCCTGATTCTGTTCAATCTATAACCGGTTGGGACTGGATATTAAGATCAATATGATCGCAAAATGGAATCAGTCATGAGTTTCAGCTATGAGCAGCTTTTTCAAACCATGCGTGAATTGAAACTGCCCTACCCTGACGCCGAGCAAATGTTCAGAAGAATGGTTTTTAACGTGGCAGCACGAAACTGCGATAACCATACTAAAAACTTTTCGTTCCAGTTAAAGAAAGATGCCAAATGGGAACTGGCGCCAGCTTATGATGTCTGCCATGCCTGGCAGCCCAATCATCAATGGGTAAATAATTTCTCTCTTTGCCAATGTCACACTGGCAAAAGTTTGGCACGAGTCGGCAAAGGCGGAACAGGTTGCCGTCCACATCTCAGGTGCCAGTATGACCACGAGCGCACATCAAAAACACCTGGTGGAGCATGTTCCAAAACCTCACTGAATTCGTCATTCCCCACTATGCCTTGCAGCACCTTTAAATCTTCAGGAGTACCAAAAGTCATGACATGCGCCAGAAAATGTACTGGATCGGCAAGTTCTTCTTCCGGTGTCTTGAACCATACGACCCGGCGTGCCACATTTAAAATGTCTGGTGTCATGGGTAAGGGCTTCATGATGTTATTCCGTTTTCGTCTGTCCGCCTGGCGTAAGGTGCTAATACGGGAATAGAGACAGGATCGACAGACGCAACGGCAATACACAAGCGATTGCGCACATCTGCTGACAAGGTTGGAAGATCATCAAAAAAGGAGAGTGCTTTCAATGTAATCATAGGGTTGAAACTGCGTCCATAAACAATATTGCCAGCAGCTAAAGCGTTCGGCAAGTCAATCCCTTGTTGTAACAGCGCATCAATATCGAGATAATCTTTAACCTCAGCCCTTTTTTGTACTACGGCTACTTTCGTTCCTGCAATGTCGAGTAACGATGCGATAGAGATTTAACGTCCCTCGGCCTGATCGTGTGGTGTAACCTGTCCAAGCCCAAGAGCACCAAAAAAAGAGATCAAAACAGGTCCGTCACGCTCAACGCGGCAAGTCAACGTATTCGGAGCAACCTGCACGCGCTCAGCTCCTTGGAGATAAGGAAGAGCAGCAGCTAACTCATCTGGATCAAAAGGCTGATTAGAAAAAAAATCAAAATCAACAGAAGTCCTGTGTCCAAAATGCAAAGCAAGCGCCGTCCCGCCGTATAGCGTGAATGTCTCTGGCGTAGCGTCAAGTTCCGGCCAGAGTCTAAGTTGCGGCGGCGGGAGAATGGACAGATAAGGACTAAAAATCATGTCAAATCGATTTCGAACTTGCAACAATAAAATGGACACCCTTAGAAGCTATAGTTATTGCTTGTTGTTTATAACGTAAAAACCCAACGGGCAATTTATATCATAAAATCGATAGCTTTCTTTTCCGGTTGTACACTACTTCAATGTATTCAAACAGGTTGTGTAAGGCCTTTTCTCGCCTTCGATAGTGTTCAGTATAATGCAATTTTCGGTTAGGACACGCCATTAGGGTATTCCCGTGCCAATGCAGCCAAAAGCTCAGCAGTCGTCATGCCGCCCTCCATTCATTTGTCAGCCAGCATGGCACCAAAACTAGCAAATCAAAAAGGCTATCTTTTCGATTCCGTAACATAGAAAATAACTCTAAAAGCCCCTGTGGCGATTTTTGGATGACATCGGAAAAGCGGTAAGAAATACGCTACAGTCCGGTTCCGGTTAAGGAATGAGTTGACCCTGCTAACTTGTCAATACCGCTTGTCGCTTAAAGAGCATCAAAGCATAGATCAGTTGCTTCGGTCTCGGCTTATTAAGCAGCAAATATAGCCTATTTCTAAAATTTACTTGGCGACATTAATTCAAAACTGCGAGGAAAAATCTTTGTGAAAAATAAGTGCTGGGAGCCAGACAAAAACTGTAAATATGGCGAGAAAATAGGTTTTATTTTATTACAGTGCATTGTAGATTCAGCCCCTCTTGAATAACTTTGCACTTTTCTGTATTACTGACGCCTCTCAGAACAGTCTGAGTCTATAGTCCTGAGTTGGCACCACTGGCATGTCGCTCCTCCAGAGCTTAACACCTGGCACTTCACCTCTCGGGTTTTCTTTTCTCAGCGAACGATAAGATGTATTCGCCTGTTTGTTTATTATGCAATGTTTTTCAGGTTGTTTGGTTCCGGTTAACATAACAGGTGTTCATGTTTAAAAAACTGTTTATGAACAAGGTGTGGACGGTGTCCGCCCTCTTTGCTATCTCGCTGGCCCTTTATGGTATTGACTTCAGCATTTTCGGCAACTTGAGGGAAATATCTGCCAGCTTTCTCGGCAATCTCGCCTTCCTTCCCATTTACATCATCGTCGTCACGCTCCTCTTCGAAAGGGTGCTCAGGGAAAGGGAGCGCCAGTCGGTTATGAGAAAACTGAACATGGTCATCGGCGTCTTTTTCAGTGAATTCGGCAATCGCCTGCTGAAAGAGTTGTCGGAACACGTGGTCGGAAGCGAGGAGCTGAAAAAACGCCTGCGTATGACCGGATCATGGAAAAAACAGGATTTTGACGCGGCGCTCGAGTATCTGCGCCGGAGTAACTTCAGGATCAGCATCAATAGTGACGCCCTCCCCTGCCTGAAGCAGTTCATGGCCGGAAAACGGAGTTTCCTCCTGAGCTTGCTGGAAAACCAGAATCTGCTTGAGCATGAAAATTTTACTGACCTTCTCTGGGCAGCGTTTCATACCATTGAAGAGCTTGAGGCCCGGGAGTCGTTCGATCGTCTTTCTCCAAGCGACCAAGAACACATCAATGGGGACATAAAGCGGGTTTTCGGTCATCTGATCCGGGAATGGATCCTCTATATGCAGCATCTCAAGGAGGATTACCCCTATCTTTTCTCTCTGGCGGTTCGTCTCAATCCCATGATCGACTCGCCGGATCCGTTGGTGTATCAGGACTGAGTGCTGAGCGTTGTTGATGACGCTGGTTGGGTTCATTTTCAGAAGGTATATTCCGGTAATGAAAACCTGTAAAAACGATGAGACTTAAAAAGATACATGCAGGCCCGGTGCTCGACTTCTTTACCCCGGACTTCACAATGCAGCTTGAGCTGCCGCTTGCCGGTACCGCAATTGCTGCGGGCTTTCCCGCTCCGGCTGAAGAGTATCTGGATCTTGCGCTTGACCTGAACAAGGAGCTGGTCAAGCACCCGGCAGCTACCTTTTGTGTCAGGGTAAAAGGCGATTCCATGGTTGATGCGGGTATTCAGGATGGCGACTTGCTGGTTATCGACAAGGCCCTTGAGGCGAAAGAGGGCTGTATTGCGGTCTGTTTTATTGACGGTGAGTTTACGGTGAAGCGTCTGGCTATGCGGGAAGAAGGTGTCTACCTCATGCCTGCCAATGCTGAATTCAAGCCGATCAGAATCACTGAAGAAAATGAGTTTCTGGTGTGGGGCATTGTGGCCTATGTGATTCATAAACCGAGATAACCACGGCTGGAGATCCATCCCATGTTTGCTCTTGTTGACTGCAATAACTTCTATGCCTCGTGTGAACGGGTGTTCAACCCCTCTCTGCGCTTGCGCCCGGTTGTTGTGCTGTCGAACAATGATGGCTGCATCATCGCCCGATCTGAAGAGGCCAAGGCGCTTGGCATCCAGATGGGCATGCCGGAATTCAAGTGCCGTCCGCTGCTCAAGCAGCATGATGTGGCGGTCTTCTCCACGAACTTTGCCCTGTATGGCGATATGTCGACGCGGGTGATGATGACGCTTGCCGCCCTTGTTCCCGAGATTGAAGTCTATTCTATTGATGAGGCGTTTCTTGATATGACGAGCTTCGCACGGTTCGACCTGACGGAGTATGCCCGCCTGATTCGCCGGACGGTGCGGCAGCATACCGGTATTCCGGTCTGTGTCGGTATGGCGTCCACAAAAACGCTTGCGAAGATTGCCAATCGGCTGGCAAAAAAGAATCCACACTATCAGGGTGTCTGCGTGCTCAGGAGCCATGCCGAAATCCAGGCCGCGCTTGAGCGAACCAGGGTTGAGGATATCTGGGGCATCGGGCGGCAGTGGAGCAAACTGTTGCAGGCAAGGAGTATTGAGAACGCCGCTGACCTTGCCGCTGCGCCTGCTGCTTGGGTTCGCAAGCACCTGCATATTGTTGGCGCCAGAATACAGGCTGAGCTGAACGGCAAATCCTGCCTGCCGATGGAGCTGGTGCGGCCTGCAAAGCAAAGTATCTGCACCTCGCGCTCATTTGGCCGCAGCGTTACTTTGCAGGAGGAGCTGCGGCAGGCCGTGGCGACGTTTGCGGGCAAGTGCGCTGTGAAGCTGCGAAAGGAGAATTCGCTGGCTTCGTTGATGACCGTCTTTATCACTGAAGCGGGCCATTCCAATCCGGAAATGGGGCGCTGTGATCTATCAGCTTTTCATTAAATTCCAAGGGAAATTTCCGTGAGAATGACAGGGAGAGAATTTTAATGGTTGCTTGCATAAACAATCATCTGAGTCGTTACGGCGGTCTGGCCGTCGGGCGTGAAGAGGAACAAAAGCGATACTTTGAGCAGAAAAGGCTGTATGCGCTGCAAATTGAATCCACCGATGCCTGTCATCAGGGCTGCGTCTACTGTTATGCCGGTTCCACTCCCCGGGCGAGTCGCGGGCTCACCTCGGATGAAATCAGCAGCCTGCTCCGCGATGCGGCGGCGCTGGAGATTCGGGCCATCGACTGGTTGGGAGGAGACCCGCTTGTCCGGCCTGACTGGTACGAGTTGATGCAGTATGCCCGGTCGCTGGGCATGATCAATAATGTCTGGACCAGTGGACTGCCCTTAAAGAACAAGCACATTGCGGCCCAGGTCTATGAAGTGAGCGAGGGGGGCTTTGTCTCGGTTCATGTCGATTCCATCACGCCCGAAGTCTATGCCAAACTCCATCGGGGGGGGAATCATCACTACATTGATGCCATAGTGGAAGGGGTGACGAATATGCTCGAGCTGGGCAAACCCGCTGAAGAAATGATCAATTGCATCACCTACACCGCCCGGCAAGGACCGGAAGACGCCATTCGAACGATGCGCTGGTGGTTTGAAGAGAAGGGTCTTCGCACCTGCCTGACCATGTTCAATCCCGCAGGAATGGGCGCCGAGTGGAGAGCCTTCGAGCCCAATCTTGCTGAAGTGCAGCAAGTCTATACTGAGCGCGACCGTATTAATTACGGTGGTGACAATATCTCCATAGCCGCTATGGACACCGATAAATATTACTGCGGCACGATGGCAACGGTGACTTTCACGGGCGACGTGACGCCTTGCTCGGTGATCCGCGAAGGAGTAGGCAACATCCGCTCAACGCCATTCCGGGAAATCATCGCCAACCATAGCAACACCCTCGTCCACGGAGATCTGCACGATGTCTTTAACCTGCCCGATCCATGTAACACCTGCACCAACAACCCGCATTGTTGGGGATGCAGGGCCAGTGCATGGCATTACAATGGCGATGCCGACGGGCTCGATCCAAAATGCTGGTTGATTCGGGAAAAACAATAAAAAGAGTAACTCGTTCAATTCAAAAAGGAGATTTTCAAATGAGTGGAAACAGACTTGATGTCACGATTGAAAACGTCAATGAAGTCTACGATGGCCCTGGTGGAATCCTTTGGGAAATGCTTATGGGCGAAGAAATTCATGTCGGCGGTAAACAAGAGACCAACATTCTGGCGCAAAAAGCCGGAGTCAATGCGGAGATTCACCTGCTTGATGTGTGCAGTGCGCTTGGTGGTCCAGCTCGTCATTTAGCTCAAACCTGGGGCTGCCGCGTCACTGGACTGGATGCAACCCAACGGATGCATACAGAGGCCATCTCCCGCACAAAACGGGCCGGGCTGGATGACAAGGTCGAATACAAACTGGGAAATGCTTTGGACATGCCTTTTCGGGCAAATTCGTTCGATGTGGTATGGGGACAGGATGCCTGGTGCTACATCACTGATAAAAAACGGCTCATCGATGAGTGTGCCCGTGTCTTGAAACCGGGCGGCATCCTTGCGTTTACGGACTGGCTGGAGACCGGCTCAATGGCCAGCGATGAATGGCAAGCTCTCTATACGTTTATGGTTTTCCCCTCTATGGAGACTCTGGATGGTTATGCGACCCTTGCCGAAACTGCCGGGCTGACGGTTATCGAGAAGGAAGACCTTTCGCCCGATTTTGCGAGACATATTCAAATATACCTTGACAACGTGCAGAAGGAGTTTCGTCAAGGGATTTTGGACAACTACGGCCAGGAGATGTATGATGAAGTAGTACGCGGCATTACCCTGTGGCGCGATGCTTCAGCGGCCGGTAAGGTGGGCAGAGGCCGGATAATTGCTCGCAAGGAGTGAAGTCAGTCAATCACTACCGAATAAAGAGATACACTATCATTCCTGCCAATACAGCACCGACTCCGGCAAAAAGGAAAGATTGACGAATGAGACGGATTCTATGCAGCTCAATCCGTTGCACCAATAACGTATTCTGTTCGGCTAATGTCTTGATCAAACCAGAGGATGCCTGAATTTGCTCCTCCAAACTCTCTACTCTCTCTTCCAGTCTATCCAATCGTGCTTTAAGAATATCACTCTCCGACAATTCTGTGCTATATGAGGCATACGCAATGTTCTCATCAATTGAAATACGCTTATTTTTACTTCTAATGCTCTTCCAGAGAGTTCCCGCTCTCTCCGCAACTGAGGGCGCAAGTTCAATCACTTTCTCCCACGGAATCTGAGATGCAACTTTCAGTATTGTTCTTGCTAACATAATTTTTTACCTGTGATGAATGGAGGTGACGTTAACTCCCCTGCTCCTTCATAAACACCATTACAAGGCCGGAATCACGCTCTCTGCGGATAGCTGCAGTTTTGACCGGAAAACGGTACTCAGCAAGCCCAAGAATATAGTTCAAGCAACCTCCAGGTTCAAGAGCAGTATATACATTCTGAAGAAAGGCTGAAAATCGGGCAGGTGAAAGATGAGCCACAACATTACCTGTGGAATAGATCAAACGGAACGAACGATGCAAAGATGAGATATCTTCAATGCTCATACAGTGGAATTCTGAGCCGGGAAAGGAGGCCGATGCCTCATCAATCATCTTCGGATCAAGATCAATACCTGTTGAGCAAAAACCATCATGCTGAAACCTCGCGCAATAGTGACCCGGTCCGCATCCGGCATCAAGGATACTACTTCCAGAAGTACCGGCATGTTCACAAAGGAAGAGATAAACCTCTTCACGGAAAGGGAAAAGCTGCTCATACCATGGGGCAAATTCAGAATACAATGACATAACTTGTTATGGATAATGGATTCACTCGTGGCAACTCACATATTGTTCAATCACTTTTCAAACACCCGTTCCGCTGAACCTTGAACACTTCTTTTGCTGCGCACCAAAAAACTAACGGCCAGAATCATCTCCAAAATGAAAAGGTAACTTTGTAATCTTTTCCATCATAGTCCGTTGTTAAATAATCACTGAATCTCATCCTAATTCGCGTTTTTTTAATACTTTCTCCCCCACAGCCTCTATCATCGGCCAGAGCAACTCAACCGCCAGGGAGCAGAACTTCTCATCAAAGGGTTCGCTCGAACCAAAGCAGCGAAGAATAGCCGGATCAGAGCCTTCGCCCGGACGGTTGTTGAAGGTGTCGTCACGCCACTCTTTTCGTGAGGCTTCGAGCGTTCCCTTTGTGGCGTAAGCGAGTGAGGAGCGGGGGAAAAAGCGCAGGGGCATTGAAAGGCCCTGCCAGTAGTGAATGAGGAGGTTCTCCAGAAGAGTGGTGGCGCCATCGAGAGACGCAAAGGTTTTGGCCTCATTATCCATCACAAGGAGGGTCTGTTTTGGGTAGCCCGGCTGGGCAATGGAGTTGAGCACGAGATGCTCAATCCAGCTTCTCATGATGTCCTTCATCTTCAGCCTGGCGTATCGGTAGTGCAGCAGGCTGTGCGGCCAGAGGCGCTCAAGCCGACCGGTGAGTCGAAAAGCGCCAAGCTGAAGATCGACCTCAAGCGGCTCAAGCATACCCCTGCCACCAATGCTCTCCTGCACGGTGGCTGCAAACTCCTCAACCTCACCGAGGATTCTGTTGAAAAGCTGTTCCCCGTGACGAGCAGGAGGCAGCATCCCACGGCTTCGGAAAAGAGGAAGCAGCTCGTGAGTCTCTCCTCCCCCAAGCACCACCTCAAGCAGCTCCTGTTTGAGGCTGTAGAGTTCAAGCCCCTCAACAGCGAATGGCTCCCGATCTTCAAGCGGCTGTGCGGTACCCTCAAGCCGGATGCCGAGGCGCTGTTCAAGGAAAAATACTGACGGATTATCGTAAAAGCGCAAGAGCCGCTCCAGTAAGACGGTTTTCCACTCCTCCGGAGGTTCTGCAAGGGGGGTGCTCATAAAAGGGTGCGTGAGGGTTGAAGCACACTCTTTTTCAACAAGCGCCCGGTAGTTCTCGGCAGAGTAGCTGAAGAGCGGAGAGCCTGCGGTAAAATACTCCCTATTAAAGGCTTGCAGGCGGTGGCGTGCCACGAGATGCTCCTCCACTGAACCACCATCGGGTAGCGAGAAGCCTCGCCGCACAGCGTCAAGCAGTTCGCTGACCAACACCGATGGCGGCAGTTCGCTGTTATCGCGGATGCTCTGGCCGACATAGCTGATGTAGAGCAGATCACGTGCCGAGAGGAGCGACTCAAGAAAGAGGTAGCGGTCTTCGTTGCGCAGTGAGCGGTCGCCCTTCTGCGGTTCACGGGCAATCAGGTCAAAGCTCGGGGCGCGGCTCTGGCGGGGAAAGGTGTTGTCGTTCATGCCGATGAGGACGACAACCCGGAAGGGTATGCTTCGCATGGGCAGCATGGCGCAAAAGGTGATGCCACCTGTCATGAAGCCAAGCCCCTGCTCCTGATGCTCAAGACGTGCGCGAAGCCAGGAGAGCATCACCGCAGGCGAAACGTCGCCGGTATACTCCGCCGTCGTGGCAATGTTGCCAAGCTGTTCGGCAAGTTCAGCAATGTCCGCAAACTCCCGCTCGGAGCTATCGGAGGTGGCAATGAAGTCGGCCAGCAACGTCTGAAACTGCCCGCGCCACTCGGCAAGCGTGCGGGAGCGCTCAAAGCTCTGGACAAAGCGGTCAACGCTGTCAACAAACTCGGCAAACTTGCCAAGGCTCTCCGCTACCGAGCCTGACATATCATCATAAGGGAGAATACCGTTAAAGAGCTGGTTCTCGTCCGGCATGGCGTAACCGAGCAGCAGCCGGTCGAGCCCAGCCCTCCATGAGTTGTCGCGGTAGGCGGGAAGGTTCCGCGAGGTGCGATCGCGCTCATCCATGCCCCAGCGAATGCCGCTCTTTTCAATCCAGCCACGGATCAGCTCAAGCTCACTCATGTCAAGCGAAAAGCGACGAGTCATGGGAGGCGAGGCAAGCAGGTCAAAAATTTCGGAAGCGGCAAGACGGCTGCCGGGGAGAGCAAGCAGCTTCAGCAACGCCGACGCAATCTCCCCCTCGTTCATCATCCGCCGGTCTGCAATGGAGTAGTGAAGCGCCACGGCTCCATCTCCGCCAGCTCCAAAGACACTGGAGATGTAGGGTGAATAGCTCTCAATATCCGGGGTCATCACCACAATATCGCGCGGGCTCAGGTCGGGGTACTCCTCAAACATGGCGAGGATGTTGTCGTAGAGCACCTCAATTTCACGAAGCGGGCTGTGGCAGGAGTGAATCTGGAGCGATCGGTCGTCAGGGTCAAGAAGGCGCAACTTCCCCTCTTCGCCCGTCCCCGAGAGGTTCAAAATATCGGACTGCAGGGCATGGAGCAGGCACGTCTCCCCCGGATCGTCATAGCGCTCCTCCTGGTGAAACGCGCTGTCGCTCAGGTCGATAATCATCTCGGAAAAATCGCGCCCGATGCGCCCAAGCGAAGCGAGCAACGGGTTCCCCTCACTGCGCAGGGCACGCTCATCCTCTGAGAGACGAGCACTTGCCTTTTTGGAGAGAATATCGCCCCAATATTCACGGGTCGGGCTCAGGAGAAAGAGGTTCACCTCCGTTACCCTGGCAACCGCCGAGAGCATATCGAGATGGAACTTCGGCAGATAGGAGATGCCGAAAAGGGTGATCCTCTCGGGAATATCCTCCACCCCCGGTGACTCAGGGCTCAACTGCCTGCAGAAGAACTCCTTCAGTTTTCCTCGATGCACACCATCTCCTTCAGCAAGCTTTCGCCAGAGAATCGACTGCCACTCCTCACCGGATGGTTGCGTCTCCCCCGCCTCCCAGCCAGCCAGCATCTCCGAACGGAAGAGCGTGTACTGATCGAAGGTATCAGCAATTTTTTCCGACAACTGAAAGAGCTTGAGACCAGCAGGATCGTCGGCCAGATAGTGACGCAAGGTGCCGAAAGGCTCAGTGCTGAGCAGCTCCGGCAGCAGGCGCATGATCTTCCAGCTCATCACCTCCGGCGCAAACGCAGAGGTGTCGGGCATATCGCGCAAGATCTTGTGGAACAGCTCCTGCACCATCGCATTCGGGAAGGGGTAGTGCCCGTTAGCCCAGACGCCAAAATGCGCTGCCAGCTCCATCGAGAGCCAGCGCTGCATCCCCCGGCTCTGCACCACAATCACCTCCTTGGTGAAGACCGAGGCAAGCGGCTTGCTGAGGGTGGTTGCGAGGGTATCAACCAGGACTTCCATCCGGTTGCTAGTGTAGAGGTTAAGTGGCATGCATAAGCTGTAAAATCTCTTGTAATCTAATGTCAGGCCTTTTTCAATATTGCTGTCTTGCTAAATAGAACGGTTGGCCTTTCAATAATGACAAATCCGGCATCTCCGGCTTTTCTCAAAGTCTCATCAAACGCTGATTTTGAAACATGAAATGGTGGCTCCACTATCAGCACTTGTCCGTGCGGCTTCACTATTGGTCAAGAGAGAAAAAGCCCGGACCACATCCCACATCCAAAACCGTCATCCCTTCAGCAATATATAGCCTCAGAATTTTTTGAGGGTTTTGCAGCCATCTTCGAATTCTATTATCAAGACCGCCAGCTCTTTCAACTGGACATATATGTTCATTGTTTTTACTCACGACAGCATTCTCCTTGTAAGGGCTAACAGTGAAATAATCTGCCGACCGAGATACTGTCCTCGTTAAATTCCAGTCATGTATATTAACTGGTTAGCGACCATATTTAGCCGTAAAGCTCGCTTTCTTCAGCGTGTTCGCATGAATCATGAAGCCGATTAATGCAGCGGAGGCTTCTGCAGGAACATCAATTTTTTCAATTTTCAAGGCATAGACGGTAAAAATGTAACGATGGGGCTTGTCGCCTTTTGGGGGGCATGCACCGCCAAACGCATGGGTGCCATAATCGGTACGTCCTTGAAGAGCTCCTGGAGGCAGCAGCTTCCCTGTTGCATCTCCTGCACCATAGGCCAATTCGGTCACATTCGCCGGGATATTGTAGACAACCCAATGCCACCAGCCTGAACCTGTAGGTGCATCAGGGTCATACACCGTGATTGCATAGCTTTTTGTCCCTTTCGGACCTGGTGTCCATTTCAACGCTGGTGATTGATTTTTCCCCGTACAACCAAAGCCATCAAATACTTGTTCCTCGTTGAGGGTAGCACCAGATGTAATCGTTGGGCTTGTGAGCTTAAAGTTACCGGCAAACGCTACAGTTGCTGTAAAACAAAGAACGGCAACGGCCAAAACTAATTTCATGAACATAACAATTCTCCTTTTTTATGAGATGTTGAAGCACTAACACTGTTTAGACTGATCTGCCGAATTTCGCAAATGCAGTCTATCTCTTTCTTACCCTTTCACCGGATTCCGCACAACTGAGTTTGCTACCCGTTTTTCATTGATTATAAAGAGGTTTCCTCACAGTAACAACCAGAAAACGTTCAATATACATCATGCTTTCGTAAGTACACAGAGACAGTGATATCTGTCACACGTTATTTAACTCCTCAATCCAGTAGTGTCCAGTTACATGATTTGTTGCATTTCACGGATTTTATTATTCAGTTTTTCCGATACTAACCTGTGACAAAGCGCAGTGGCCAGTTCGGATTTTGAGCAGGCACTGTTTTTGCAATGGAATCCAGGGCGCAACTATTGACTCGATTATCCATACAGAAGCTGAATGGCAATTCCTGCGACAGTACTGATGGCAACGAGCAAAAGCAGAATTTGAATTGAGTCGCGACGATCTTGGTTCTCCTTGAGCAGCACCAGAATGCCAAGCCCAGCACTGCTGCATAACCCGGCAATTGCAGAGCCATAACTCAGTCCGCCTTTCAGAAATAATTCAGCAATTGCAACTGAAGCCGCGCAGTTGGGAATGAGTCCAATCAATGCTGCCAGAAAAGGCTGCAACAGATGCTGCTTGAGCAGAACACGTCCGAGATTCTCTTCACCGACAAACGCAATCAGAGCATTGATGGTAAAGGTTACAGCTATGATAAAGAGAAATATCTTTGCCGTGTGAATAAGTGGATGCGTCAGCCACTGCCACCTGCCGATTGTGCCGGAGAGATCATGGTTGCAACAACCAGCATCATGGGGGGCTTCGACCGGAATTTGGTGATCATGCTCCGGTTTTCTCCGTGACAAACTCCCAACAACCAGATCAATCGCATATCCGGCTACCACTCCAATAACCAGTTTGGTCATCAGAACTGCCACAACGAACCTGTCCTTGCCTGGTTGAGAGAGAATCACAGGAATGGCCTCGTCTGAGGTTGCCAGAAACACGGCCAGCAAGGTGCCTTTTGTGATCAGTTGGCGAGCATAGAGCGCACTGGCTACCACCGAGAATCCGCACTGGGGAATGCAACCGAAGGTCGCGCCAAGTGCAGGACCAGCTTTCGCGGTCTTCTCCAATGTGTGTGTTATTTTTCCACCAAGTCGCCGTTCAAACAATTCGACAAGAAAGTAAATTAACAACAGAAAGGGAATCATTGCTGCACTATCAGAAAGGGCATCAAGAAAGAGTTCTCTCATGACTTTTCTCCATGAGTACCTGTAGCGGTATCAATGTTTACGCCAAACTGAGTGTACTGCTCGTTTTTCATGGCTTATGGACAGGTTCATCACAGAGACATATTTCTCAAATGGTGAAGATACATCATGTTTTGGGAAGTAAACAGAAACCGTGATCCCTGTAACACGTTATCTAATTCTTCAATCAATGATTTTCGATGACGATATCACTGAAGCCCACTGTAACTGTTTTTTATAGAAATAAGGTAAAAGTAACTATTTTCAAAAAATGGTAACACTTTTTCAGACGAGCCAATGATTCAGAATCGTTTTGCAGGCTTTACCTTCCTGATAGAGAAATATCACCTGAACGTCACCCCAAACTGGCATGTCTCCTCAATCAGCGAGTCAGGACTCAAGAGCGCCATTATTCAGGATGGACAGGTTGAGGAAATCTACCCCCAGTCATACTGGCCGGGGGAAAATATTGGCGATCATCTGGAATTTGCAATGAAATATGACGGGATTAATCTCGCCATTCTGGCCACGCTCTTCAACGCCATTGATGACAAGGATATTACCGCTTGGATCGCCTCTAAGCCAACAGGAAAATATGTACGCAAAATCTGGTTCCTGTTTGAATACCTGACGGGCAGAATACTGCCGTTGCCCGATCTTGCCCAAGGCAATTACATCGAACTTCTGGAGCAACATCTTTATTACACAACGCAAGGGCAGCGGATACAGCGCCAACGAATTGTGGATAATCTTCCAGGCAATCCCGCATTCTGTCCAATAATCCGACGCACTGAAAAGCTTACCGCTCTTGAACAGTTCGATCTCCAGCAGCGCTGTACGGAGATTGTGACGGCTTACCCTCCAGAGCTATTAAAACGTTCTTTAAATTATCTTTACAATCGGGAAACCAGATCATCGTTCGAGATTGAGCATATAAAGCCAAGTGCTTCCCGGACAGAAAAATTCATCACGTTGCTTACAAGAGCCGAACAGAGTGACTTTTGTGAAAAGTCGATGCTGATTGAGGCTCAAAACAGCATTGTTGATCCCCGTTTCCGTGATACCGACTATCGGAAAACGCAGAATTACATCGGCGAAAGCATTTCGTTTCAGCAGCAGCGAGTTCACTATGTTTGTCCAAAACCGGAAGATATTTCCATGTTGATGGATGGGCTGCTCACCACCCATAAAAAGTTGAAGCAGAATGCAGTACCTGCTATCGTTCATGCTGCTATAATCTCTTATGGATTTGTCTTTCTGCACCCTTTTGAAGACGGCAACGGTCGTCTGCACCGCTTTCTTATCCATAATATCCTCTCTCAAAGAGGCGCCGTTCCTGCGGGATTGATGTTTCCGGTTTCTGCGGCAATGCTGAAAAATCCTCTCCTCTACACCAACTCTCTTGAGGCACATTCAGCGCCATTGCTTCCACTGATTGACTATGAGCTTGATGAACTTGGCGTGATGATGGTTACAGGAGAGACAAGACATTGGTACAGTTACCTTGACCTGACCGTTCAGGTCGAAACCCTGTATGAGTTTGTGATTAAAACGGTTGAAGAGGAGCTGAGAGAAGAGCTTGATTTTCTTGTCAGCTACGACAATAGCAGGCGAGCTATTCAGGATATTGTGGATATGCCCGATTATAGTATTAATCTCTTTATCAAGCTCTGTCTCCAGAACAATGGGTATTTGTCGGCAACAAAGCGTGAATCGCATTTCAGTCTTCTAACCGATGATGAGATTTTGCGCATGGAAGAGTCGGTTCGAAATTGGTACAAGAGTACGAAGTAGCTCAGGATGCTTTCGTTTCCCACAGCGACCTGCCAGTTGCTCTGAAATAAACTTACAAGGTGTTTTCTAAAACATCAAAGAGAATCCTTTACCCTTTCGCTTAAACTTTTTTATCTCGGACTTATAAAAATGAACCCGTTGGCGGCGTCATACATTGACGGGAAGTGTGGAAGATTGAAATATGTCGGGTGAATTGGAATGCGGCGTCTTTCCATTTTCATCTTTTCTCCAGAAGTTTTAGACCTTTTTCGGTCAGACGATATTTTTGCAGTCGGCTTTTTGGCTTACATTGGAGGAAAGAAAATTTTGCCAAGTCAGCCACTGCTGGGAAATGATTTATCGCTTCTGAGCAAAATCCGACACGATGAAGCGATGCGTTTTTGAACAAACCTCATAAATGATACAAGTTCAGGAGAAAGCTTCCAATGAGAAATTACACAGCAATTGTTGAACGCTGTACGGAGACTGGCCTTTTTACAGGATTCATCCCTGGATTCCAGGGAGCACACACACAAGGGGAAACCTTGGATGAACTGCATCAAAACCTTCAAGAAGTCATCGAAATGCTGCTTGAGGATGGAGAGCCCGTGCTGGATGCAGACATTCATCAAACCGATGCAGAAGCACGACCAGAGAGCCATCTCTTGAACGATGTTTGACTTTCACCTGAAAGCTTGCCAAGTAATAAACCCTCAACACTGATATCCTCATCAAGATCTTCCCAATGAATACCATAGCCATTCCCAATCAGACGCCAGTTCTCACGCTCTGATTCTGTTGCATGCATAAGTCGAGGATACCATGCAAGCGGAACCATAATGGAACGTCCATCACTCAAGTCAACAGCTAAAGCATCAGAGGTAACTGTTACATGCTCTACTGCTGCCAGATTGAGTTCAATTGTTGAAGTAACCATACCAAGCCTCCAGTAAATACTGTTGATGTTCAATGACGATTATTTGAATCTTCGCAATTTCATGCCGTGAAAAACCACCACTACTCTGCAAGCGTACCGGGTCAAGCCAAAACTTCACCAGATTATCATCACGTTCAACATGAACATGAGAGGGTTCACTTTTATCACCCGCAAAAAAGAAAAACCTATAAGCTCCAATACGCAAAACAGTTGGCATCTTTAAATCTCTCTATTTTGTAGAGAATGGAACATCAATAAGCCAGCAGGGATCAGGCCGGTTATCCACATGCCTGTTTAATAAAACTACCTTACCAAGTATAACATAACAATTGCAGGGCATCAAATACTTTGCGTATCCTTGAATATTTCGGAGAATAGTGTATTTGTTTCATGAAATCCCATCCATCAAGCTTTTGCCCTTTTAGGTCAACCGGTATTGCTGGTTTTTGCTTCGTGGCTTATCCGGCAAGATCATTTCGATCAATTTAACCGATGTTACCGGGGCAATGGTGATTTTCGGAGCTGGCTATGGTTTTGAGAATTTAGCCTCAGTCGAGTGGCTGCGTGACAGCTTTATCCATTACTGGGGAGACATCGACACCCAAGGCTTCGCCTTCATCAACCAGTTGCGCGGGTTCTTTCCGCAGGTGACTCCCTTTCTGATGGACCATGAGACGCTGATGGAGGATCAAGCGCTTTGGAGCGTTGAACCATCTCCCGAAACTGGTGCGCTCATACGCCTGACTGCTGAAGAGAGTGCGTTTTATGATCAGTTGCGGCAAAACGAGCTGGTTCGTCAAATCAGGATGGAACAGGAAAAGATTGGGTTTAAGTGGGTTCGTTTTGTAAAAAACAATCTTGATGGCATCTGCAAGCTCACTATCATTTATTGCTTTTTTGAGTAGTTCAGCTTCAACGACATCTATTTTGCAGGCATTGTGGATGGCTGGATAATGTTCCCACCGTGCGGTCTGAGCTGATCGAAGTCATTGATCCCGAGAAGTTGATGACGGTTGCTGAACTGTCGCCGATAACCTGGGTGCAGCGGCTGGGATATTTATTGGAAAGCGTTGGATCAGAGGAGATATGGCTGCCACTGGCAGGGTATGTCAACGCCAAAAATCCTGCACGCTCACCCCTGCTGCCATCCGCCACAATCAAAGGCGCCAGATTTAATAACCGCTGGCAGATTTACATTAATACCAAAGTGGAGACAGAGATTTGATACATCAAGCCGACATAATGGAAGTGGGGTTTATCAGGATGCTTTCGTCTCCCACAGCGACTTGCCGGTGGCCCTGAAATACAGTGACTCAGGGTCAACATCAAAACCGCAATCCCATGCAAGAGTAGGCCAGGAATCAAGATAAAAATGTGAAAAAGCTTCCGGGTTCCGTAATGGCTCCGCTATTGGATATTTATAGACAAGATCGCGGAGATCAATCTCTCCCGTTTCACCAGTATTGAATTGTCAGAAAAATCTGATAATCCTTGACATATCTTGCCTCTACAATTGAAACACATTTCATAATCTTTTTTTCTTTACACAAGCTCACGCCCCACCCTCCCGTTCACCAGTAATCTTTCTTGCCGGTTTTGATGGCGCAAGAAAGTTTTCTCCGCTGACAACGCTCTTGCCGGTTTTCTGTTCCAATTCAAGACGTGCCCCTTTGGCAATCTTGCCGCCTTTTTTCCCTGCATCGGCATTCTCTTCCATTCCTGTAGCATCAACACTTTCGGCAATTTGCCGGGTAGAAAGTTCGGCCAGCGCAGTAAAAATCAGCTCGGCTTCACTCATGTGGTCACGCAGGTTCTGGGTTTTCAGCCCTTTCATATCCTTATGCTTCTTGATCGAAACTCCCGTCCACTCCTGATGGATGATATTGGTCAGAATGGCATACTCATCCTCTTTGGAAATTTCATGCTCTTTCCAGTAATCGGTGAGTTTATTGCGGGTCTCCTGGCCCATCATCCGCTGCTGTATCCATTTTTCGCTTCTCCCATGTTGTTGCCAGTACTCGCGGGCGCGATCAACGGATAGCGCTGGATCAGCCATATCCTGAATACGTTCATAGCCTACTTTTGCCAGCCATTGCTTGAATGGCTCTGCTTTGGGCGAGGGTATGGATTGAATAATTCTCAGCAATCCTCCCACATTTGCGCAATCTGTTGCATATTTTTTCCCATCTGAAGATTTCAATTTCAGTTGTCGACAAATTGTCGACAACTCAAGGCCATCTTCAGCCTTTACCCTGACCTTCATCCTGAACCAATAATCACGCGGATTGACGCTTTCGCTCAACACGGCAATGACATCAACAATCGAGAAATACCATGTTTCAGTAGCCTCATCGAAGTGACGACGAATTGGCGCATTTTCAAAAGCAATGAGCGTTTGTTCTTCTGTCATGATCCGCCTCTTTCTTGTACAGTTTAGAATTAAAATCCAATCCATCAAGTGCTTGCCCTTCTCAGTCAGACGGTATTGCTCATCAGTAGTCCTATAATTTTCTTCATCGTTTCAGTCAATCTGGTGTCATGCACCACGTCATACACCACGACTTGTGCAACTCAAGCCGTCTCCTCTTGTTTTGCGCTGAATTCCGGCACACTGAAGATCATGCGAAATACATTGACCGACTCTTTACCATCAAAATCTTTGGCAGCGAGAATGTCAATAATAAACGAGAGCACATAATTCAGCACCAAATATACACTATTTACACAGACATTAAGCCGTCTTGGTCGAAGAATTAACCAACATAAGATGCCGCACAGCAAAGCAAGAGTTTTTCAGGTTCCCCCACCGAAAACGAATGTATAATTTACAAATACGAACAATAAGTAATACTTTTTGAAAATTATCTATGCAATTTCCCTATGCTTTCAGAGGAAATATCACAATTCGCCGCTGAAGGAATCTCCTGTTTCAGCTTCAGCGAGCTTGAGCAAAGGGTCAGCTCTTCTCCCACTGCACTCAAGTCGGCCTTGCGCCGTTTGATGAAAAAAGGAGAAATTGCGATGCCCTATCAGGGGTTTTATGTGATTGTCCCCCCTGAATATCGTTCGCTTGGATGCCGCCCGGCAGAGCAGTTCATCCCTGATTTGATGAACTACCTGGGGGAATATTACTATGTCGGGCTTTTGAGTGCTGCGGAGTACCACGGTGCAGCTCATCATCGCCCCCAAGTTTTTCAGGTTATGGTAGCCAAACCGCGAAGAACCATTATCTCCGGCAAAGTTCAGGTCAACTTCATCGTCAGAGGTAATATTGAGGCTATTCCAACGCAACCACGCAATACGGTATCCGGTATTCTGAAGCTATCAACGCCAGAAGCGACCGCCTTTGATCTTGCAGGATATTACAGGCACTGTGGATGGCTGGATAATGTTGCCACCGTGCTGTCGGAAATGGTCGAAGTCATTGATCCCGAGAAGTTGATGACGGTTGCTGAACTGTCGCCGATAACCTGGGTGCAGCGGCTGGGATATTTATTGGAAACCGTTGGATCAGAGGAGATATGGCTGCCACTGGCAGGGTATGTCAACGCCAAAAATCCTGCACGCTCACCCCTGCTGCCATCCGCCACAATCAAAGGCGCCAGATTTAATAACCGCTGGCAGATTTACATTAATACCAAAGTGGAGACAGAGATTTGATACATCAAGCCGACATAATGGAAGTGGGGTTTATCAGGATGCTTTCGTCTCCCACAGCGACTTGCCGGTGGCCCTGAAATACAGTGACTCAGGGTCAACATCAAAACCGCAATCCCATGCAAGAGTAGGCCAGGAATCAAGATAAAAATGTGAAAAAGCTTCAGGGTTCCGCAATGGTTCCGCTATTGGATATTTATAGACAAGATCACGCAGATCAACCTCGCCGGTTTCACCAGTATTGAATGTCAGAAATATCTGATAATCCTTGACATACTTTGCCTCTACAATTGAAATACATTCCATAAGTGAGTTCTCCGTTACATAAACAGTTGACTACAATGAAAATCCTTTGTTTCCCACATCAGCTATTCCATTGTAGTGGAATCAGATAAGCTGTACAAGAATGCGAACCGCTCGCACTGCCTCTGCGAAGTCTGGCACTTCTCCTTCGGCAGCATAAGAGACACTTTTAACGAAAAGCTCATATTCGTCCTGATATTTCGTATCAGTTTCGAGTATCTGAATCATTTGCCGGAACTTTTCCTGCATACTCGAACCGGCAAATGAGGGATTATTTTTTGAGCGCCGGTCATCTTCGTGCATGGATGCTGCAACCAATGAAGAAAAATTTTTATCCGCAAATGCAAACTCTTTGAGTAGAGCCAGATCATGAATATGCCGAACAAGAGCTGGATCGTCCTCTTGCATTCCCCTTACACGGTCAGGGATTCGCCATGCCAGGGCACTGAGTTTATCAGCAGCACTTTCAACAGGATCGATACAGGCAATCCTGCTCACTTCGGCTGGTTTTTTGGTAACGGCACAGGCTATTGAGGAGACAGGCAAATAGCATGGTGGACGTTGAGGAGTTCTGACGCTTATCTCTATCTGGACATGGGGACGAAGAGCATCAGAACGAGAGAAGTGACTGGGATAAAAAAAATCAATCGAGAAGAAGCGATTTTCATCTCTTGCCTGAATGTGACCTTCCTCGATTGCAAATCCGCTTTGCTGAAGCCTCTCAACTACTCCGTGTTTAAATTTGGAAAGCGTTTTTCGACTTTGGGGTGTCGTTGGAGCAATAACCCTGAAATCGACATCTTCAGAGAATCGCTTTATGAGATTATAGGCTTTTGAAAGAGCGGTACCACCAGTAAACACAAATTCAAAACCATCTGCATGGTGATCAGCAAGTACTGCAATAATTTGCGTGACAAACCAATCCTTCTCGATGAAAGAGGGGGCAATACTTTTGAGAAGCGCCACTTCCTCAAAAACATCCTTTTCAGGCCGCTGGTTCATAACTGACATAAGCTCCACCATATCCTATCTTTCGGCTTATACGGCCTTTGACCGCAATCACTCGCCCGGTTGGCACTTGGGTTGTTTTTCCGGCATTGTAATCTTTCTCCATGCGGGAAGGGGCTGTTTTGATTCCAAGACGAGCAAGAGCTTCTTTCGCCAACTCAGGCAATGGAACCACAGGGACAAGTTCACCTGTAATGGGTGACTTTTTGGCTTTGGCATAGACCCCATAGCCTACCCGAATCAATCTCCCATTTTTGGCTATGTTTCGCAAAGCACGCCCAACCTGATCGTAGTCACTCAAATCCTTAAAATCTTCACGCACGAATACAGAGCACTTCTTCCTTGCCATTCGAGCCATAATCTTATACTCTAAACTACCGTATCTGCTCATTCATTATGAAGAGTTTACATTGCAAAAATACGACATCTCCGATAACGCAAATATACGACACCTGTCAAGCGAATACAAGTTAACATTATTGAATGTGTCAGTAACCGAAACCGTCTCAGAACAAGCCGCAGCAATCCTTCCACATTTGCGCAATCTGTTGGATATTTTTTCCCATCTGAAGATTTCAATTTCAGTTGTCGACAAATTGTCGACAACTCAAGGCCATCTTCAGCCTTTACCCTGACCTTCATCCTGAACCAATAATCACGCGGATTAACGCTTTCGCTCAAAACGGCGATGACATCAACAATCAAGAAGTACCAGGTTTCAGTAGCCTCATCGAAGTGACGACGAATTGGCGTATTTTCAAAAGCAATGAGCGATTGTTCTTCTGTCATGATCCGCCTTCTTCTTATACAGTTTTGAATTACATGTCCATCCATAGCCTTCTGCTTCATCATGAGCCTGTCCACTCCTGATAAACGATATTCGCCTGCATGGCGTTTTATCAGGATGCTTTCGTCTCCCACAGCGACTTGCCGGTGGCCCTGAAATACAGTGACTCAGGGTCAACATCAAAACCGCAATCCCATGCAAGAGTAGGCCAAGAATCAAGATAAAAATGTGAAAAAGCTTTAGGGTTCCGCTATTGGATATTTATAGACAAGATCACGCAGATCAACCTCGCCGGTTTCACCAGTATTGAATTTCAGAAATATCTGATAATCCTTGACATACCTTGCCTTTACAATTGAAATACATTCCATAAGTGAGTTCTCCGTTACACAAGCGGTTGAATACGATGAAAATCCTTTGTTTCCCACATCAGTAAAAGTTTATAACGATGCAATTCTGCCCATTCTAATTTGCAATTTCCAACTTACTTTCTGCCAAAACATCTATGATTACTCGAAGTTTTTCAAGATATTTCTTTGCGTCTTGTTCATTATGAATTAGAGAAATTTTTTTCAGTGTCTCTGTCGTTAATTTATTTCTTTCATTTTCAATTTCAATACGTAGTTTTTCATTTTCGAGCCGTAATTTTACAAGCTGTTCATATTGTAAAGTAGTTTCTGCCATTATTTTTTCAACATTAGCACTCTCTTTTGATGTCAAAGCCTGTATTTGAAGAACTTCCGCTTGACTTTTTTCAATTTCTACTTTTTTTTCATTCTCAAGTAATTTCGCCATTATCTTCGCATGTTCTTTTCTCCAAGGTATCAACTCCTGAATAATTTTATATGCTTCTATCAACCCTGTAATTGCAATATCAAGTGGAGAATTTTGAGAGATTGATTTTATTGAAATTGGATTTGGGTTGTTGCATTCAAGAATTTCATTTATAAGTTCTTGTAAATTCGTAATCGCCTTTAAGTATGGCACAATATTCAATTCTAGCGTGTACGATGATAATTGAAGATCGGTCTGTGTAATTAACCTTAGACGTTGCACTTTGTTTTGTTCTGGTAAAACTTCATTCGAATATTCCTTTGCTAGCTCCCGCAAGCTTTTTGCTATTTCTGGCAAATCATCAATTATTGTTTGCCAGATTATTGATGGACTAATCTTCTGCCTGTAATTTTCAAACCAAAAAGAAATATTTGCTATTTTCCTCCACGAAACGTTAGGAGGTAATTTATTATTTTGGCTTTTTGCACACTGCAAAATATGTTTCGCTGCGGCACTAAGCCTAATAAAAAAATAACTTACAGCAGAAACAGTTTTTTTATCTGAAATAAATTCGTTTAAAGTAAAACTATCAGTCATGCGTTCTATTTCTACAACGGCATTTAGCATTACCCTGATTATGTCTTTAAATCTGTAATCGTTTTTCATACAGCAACCCCTTCTTTTAATATACGATTGCAAAAAGTAGGCTCAAGTTCGTCATCAACAATTAAATCAACTCGCACTTGCAAAAGGTTATATATATTTTTTTTTAGTTTTTCAAGTAAAAAAATGCTGGGTGTTTTTTGAAAAGAAACTAATATATCAATATCACTGGATAAACTATTTTCATTCCGTGCAACAGAGCCAAAAACAGTCATTTTAGAAATAGCAAATTCTATTTGCAAACTATTGAAGTTATTTCTCAACTTATCAAGTGCTGTTATAAGTGTAATCATAAGTACTCACCTTTTATTATTTTCTGGCAACCCAACATTAATTAAAATAATCTTTCAAATGCATGAAAGGCAGACTTTTTCATTCTGAATTAATAATTTCTGATTTACACAATCTTAATGTTATTCTGTTTCCATTATTGCCCTCTTTAAACGGCACCCGCGACAAATCTAGTTCACCTTTAAAAGCCTTTTGGCTGATACCTGAAAGCGATTCGAGGTTACTGAGTGATTTTGTGTAATGGGCTTTCAGGGATTCAACTTTGGCAACTATGTCCGCAAATCGGTTTTGAAGTTCAAGAGGAGGTCTTATCAAAGGAAATGCTTTAAGTTGAGTAGAGTTAATAGACGCAATTCCTGTTGTTTGTTTTGCTGCTTTAAAAAAGTATGATTTGCCATACTTACTTGCCATAAGTGCGCTTAGGAAAACAGAATTCACACTATTACCAATAGCTCTGACTCTATAAATATGATTTTGATGTATACATTCATCAATTTCACAGCTCCAAACTGCACCACGACCTAATTTGTCAGGGTCTCCACCCTCTGTAAGTAAAAGATCGCCAGAGATCAATTTATACTTATGAATTTCTGCTTCTGTTACTTCTATTGTTTTTATCTCCGATAGATTGAGATAACCATCCTTAACATTTGCCACTCTCATGTATGGAACATCTCTCAGTTTGTTCCCATTGTATTTTTTCCCCTTTGTAACTCCAGACACAATTTCAGTGCAAGCGCTTAACGGCTCTATTATCCATTTCTTGACGTCGCCATTGTGTAAACCAAACATCTCCAGAAAAACACTTTTGAGCAGTTCGTCAAGCTGTTTAAGTTGCTCGCGACGGCGGGAGATCAGGTTCTCTACTTTGGAAAGAAGGGTTGCGATGCGAACTTGATCGTCATACGAAAAAACAGGCACTGAAATACTTTCTAATGCATCTCGATTGATATGCGGAATCGTTGCACCGGTAGAGGTTTTCCTTAAGTAGCTAAAATTTGACTGTAAAAACATCCCGATAAACGGAGCATAAAAATTTGATGTATCATGCAACCGAAGGCGAGAAATGGTGCTGCCAATATATCCGCATTTGCCATACCCTATAGTCCCGGCATTGGCTCCATCCCAAGCGATGAGAACATCATCGTCACAAGTGAACACACCATCTTTATCATCGGTCATTCTGATCAATGTGTCGTTTCGCAAATCATCAATACCAAGCATTCGTATTGATTGAGATGATGGCACTTCAGAAAGGGTATGCTTCTTCCCTTTGGATATTGTGATGAGAGAACCGAGTTTAATCGTTTTCATCCAATCATCCCCTTCAGCTCAAGCAATTCCCGTACAATCCCGCTCTGAATATGTACAAGTTCAGCCTCATCAATCTCCCCCACCTCTGCCGCAATCAGTTTGTCGAGAATCACCGACGGGCTTTCATAGACGACCTCTTCAAAAACATCGGTTTTATAGCGGGAAAGGGAGAGATCATAGCCTCCTTCGCCTTCAATTTCAGCACGGGGAACCATAAAGAACTTTTGGGTTCTGTCGGTGTCGTGCTCAACGCTTCGCTGTTTATACTTCTCCACAATATCAAGCAGATCGCCGAAACCCTCCTGCTTGCTTCGTTTATCGTCGAGCGAATAGCCGTCCGACTGCATGTCGTAGAACCAGACGTGCTCTGTCGCTGGTTTGGTGACTTTGTCGAGCGGGCCCCATACTTTGGTGAAGAGCAGAATGGAGGTTGAGACTCCGGCATAAGGCTTGAAGACTCCGCTCGGCATGGTGATAACGGCTTTCAGGTCGCAGCGATCAACAAGCAGTTTGCGCAGTGCCTTGAAAGCACCGCCGGAGCCAAAGAGCACGCCTTGGGGTACAATAACGCAGGCGGTTCCCCCTTTTTTCAGCAGCCGGTAGATGTTTTCGACAAAGAGCAGCTCTGTTTTGGTGGTGGAGAGAGTGAAGCTTTCGTTGATGTCGCCCTTGTCGATGCTGCCGGTAAAGGGGGGATTGGCCATGATGATGTCGTAGCAGGACTCCTGGATAAAGCTCTTGCTCAGGGTGTCTTTGTAGTCAATTTCCGGCTCGTCAATACCGTGCATCATCAGGTTCATGAGCGCAAGGCGAACCATGGTGCTGTCGATATCGTAGCCAAAGAGGGTTTTACTGAGAATGGTTTTGGCCTGTTCAGTAAGCCCGGCGGAGACGGAGGTGCGGAGAAATCCATCTTCGTCCGGGACGAGATCCTTGTTTCCGGCACGAATTGCCAATTGCGTCACGATGTATTGATAGGCCCCAAGCAGGAATCCGCCTGAACCACATGCAGGATCGGCAATGGTGTGGCCAAGCTTGGGCTCAACCAGATCGGCCATCATTTTGATAATGTGGCGAGGGGTACGGAACTGTCCGTTTTTACCGGCGGAGGCAATTTCGGAGAGAAGAAATTCATAGACATCGCCCTGAATATCCTGAAATGCCTGCCCTTTTTCATTCGAGTCTTTCTCCATCACCTCAAAGATCTCGTCAACCGTTTTCACCGCCTCAACAAGGAGCGAAGGCTTGGGAATGATGAAAACCGCGTTTTTGATATGCTGGGTAAATTTCGACTCGGAGCCGTTCATGTCTTTCAGGTAGGGGAATACTCTCGACTGCACGTGGGTGAGCATCTCTTCGGCCTGCCGGTGGTTGAATTCACTCCAGCGAAGAGTGCTTTTGTCAATGGCATAACTCGCAGCATTTTCTTTGTCGCGGTATTCCGGCGGTATCCACATCCCTTCAAAGAGTGAGCGGTAGGTGTCGCCCGCCCACTCGGCACTTGCCTGCTTCTCCCTGTCCTGATCGTCCATCCGCTTCATGAAGAGCAGATAGGTGATCTGTTCAATCGCGGTGAGTGGATTGGAAATTCCGCCGCTCCAGAACTTGTTCCAGAGTTGGTCTATCTTCGATTTCAGTTCAGGGTTGTGCTGGAGCATTGTCTCTCTCTTTCCTTTGTATTTGTTCTGGTTCAGGCTGCCAGTTGTTCGGCCAGAGCCAGGATTTCGTTAATTTCTGCCGGACTGAATACCCCGCGAATGCCTTGTGGGTGTATCACGGTAAACGGTGCGTTGATGAGGTCTCTCTTTTCTACCTTTTCGCGCTCTATAATGAAGTTTTTGAGCAGGTTTAAAAAGTCCAGTTGGCGACTTGAAAGGTTGGAATGCTGTTTGATAAACTGGTCGAACGCATCGGCAACCGTTTCAGGGAAACTCTTGAGAATTTCTATACCGAGAATATGGCGGATAAACTGGATGAAGTGTGCCTTGCGGTTTTTATAGACGGAACGCAAAAGCTCCTCAGTAATGTGCGGATGCTCTTCGTGGAGCAGCTCCGCAAGCTCAGTGGCCTCTTCAAGTGAAATCTCTTTGCCCTCCTTGATTTTGGAGAGAATCGGATTCTGTGTTGTCAGTTGGGTAATGAGCGCTTCAACCATTTCACGGTAGCGTGTTATGCTGACCGCCTCATTCCGGGGGCCGAATTCCACCATCTCTTTGTGGTGGAGAAGATCCTGCAAGTTCAGGTGGACTTGGCCGATGGCGCCGCTCTCAGGCTCGCGAAATTTCATCAACGGGGAGAGCTTTTCAATAAGCCAGTCAAAGCTCTCTTCGGTTGCCGCGTTCCAGAACTGCTTCGTTTGAGCGGCCCTGATCAGAGGCTCCTCCTGTTTCACAAAGCCTACGCTGAGGGAAAGCTGGCTGATCTGCTCGGCAATGCCGTCGCTGAGGGTGTCGTACCTCTCCTTTTGATGGCGAAGTTTTGCCAGCGAAATCTCCACGATGTCGCGCTCAAAACGCATCGCTTTAAAATCAGCCTCTGAGACGGTTCTGAAGAGCGGTTTGACCTCGCTTCTCAAATATTCAAGCTTTTGCTGCGTGAGAGAGAGCCAGAAGTTCTCCTCTTCCAATGGGTGAAGAGCTGATGCCGCCTCTTTGATCACCACTGAGGTATGCGGCAGCTCGGCAATCTGCTGGCGGAGTTTTAACACTTCCCGCTCTGCAATGGCCGGTTGAGCGGTTGAGAGGGCAGATTCAATTTTGTCGAGCCGCAGCCCGAAGAGTTTCACTGGAAGCGGCAGTTGTTGTTTGATCTCTTTGCCTTTGGGCTGAAGCTTGAAGTATTCAAAGTTGTCCCAGCAATCCAGAATCAGAAAAAGCTCTTTTTCGGTGCACCACGGCTTGATTTTACCAAGCTCAAGAAGCCGTGTACCCCGACCAATCATCTGCCAGAATTTTGTGTAGGAGTAAACCGGTTTAGCAAAGACCAGATTCACCAACTCGCGGATGTCAATACCGGTATCGAGCATGTCAACACTAATGGCAATACGGGGCATATCGCAGTTCGTAAACTGGTCGAGCAAGCCTCCCCTGCCGTAAACACGCGGGTCGTCGGAAACCAGAACCTTCGCAAGTTCACCCTTGTATTGCGGGTAGAGTTTGTCGAATATCTCCTCAATTCTACGGGCATGGGCTATGGTGGCGCAGAAGAATATTGTTTTTCCTGGAAGAACTCCGTTCTGATCTTTAATGCACTCCTCCATGAACTCTTTGACAATCAGGGTATTTGTCCCCCGATTGATCACCTGTTTTTCGAGCTGCGTTCCTTCAAAATTAATCTCTTCGATATCTTTACCTTCGAGAATCAGTTTTTTCTGATCTTCAAGGGAGATTGTCCGCTTGCTGATGCCCTCCATCTGGAATTTCGTCTGGATTTTCATCACCTGAAAATTGCTCAGAAAGGGCGGAATGTTGTTCACTGCCTCTTCGTAGGTATAGGCAAAGGTTGGAAGGCCATCTTCGCAGTGAAAGAGGTTGAAGGTGTTGTGGTCAAGAATATCGGTAGGAGTTGCCGTCAGCCCCAGAGTGATTGTTTTGAAGTAATCGAGGATTTCACCGTAGGTGTTGTAGATGGAGCGATGACTCTCATCAATGACAAGAAAGTCAAAGAAACAGGGTGAAATGTTCTGTGATTCATCCCTGATGAGATTGAGCATGGTGGGGTAAGTCGCAATGTAGATGCGGCGATCTTTTGCGAAAACCTTTTCGCCAGTGTTAGGCCAGCGAGGCTCATTTGGCAAATGCTCCTTGAAGGCAGAGAGTGCCTGTTCCCGCAAGGCAATGCGATCGACCAGAAAAAGAATTTTTTCGGCATGTCCGCCACGCATCAAGGCATCAATCAGAGCAATACAGGTGCGCGTTTTCCCGGTACCTGTGGCCATAACCAGAAGGAAATCCCGCTTTTTCTGTTCAATGGCTTCAAGGACAGATCGAATGGCACGAATTTGATAATCGCGTCCGGCAATGGCGGTGTTGATCAGCTCCCCGGTGAGAGGTTTGCGGCTTCTGCGAATATATTGAAACCGCTCAAGGTCGTCACGGGTGGGAAAGCCGATAACCTTTCGGGGCGGATAGTTGTCGAGATCCCAGAAAAAGATCTCAAGACCATTGGTATAAAAACAGAACGGTATTTCAACGCCCAACTGCCTCTGAATATGAATACAATACTGCCGCGCCTGTTCACGGCCAATGGCGGCATCGCGACTTGTTTTTTTGGCCTCAACCACGGCAATTGGCCTGCCATCCTTGCCAAGCAGCACATAATCACTGAACTGATGCCCTTCGTACCTGGTGCATGGCTCCTGCACTCCTTCAGGCAAACCGACAAGAATATCAAACTCCTCCACAACCTGGGAGGGATCGTTCACGCTCCAGCCAGCCTGTAGTAACAGCTTGTCAATCAATTCGATACGAGTTTGCTGCTCGTTTTTCATGGCATAAGGAGTGGTTGCATCATCGTGACGATACGGTGACGTTCAATATACTCCATATTTCCAGAAGTACACCGAAAGAGAGGCAGGTGTCAACGGCGATTTAACGGGTTGCAAAAAATATTCGGAGTCAGGGGCAAAATTAATAAACTTTATATGCCTGTTCTTTGTTATTTAAAGTACATTGAACTATAAAGAAAATTTCGATACAGGTAGTAACGTTTGATTTTCTTACGTTGCAATGTAAGAACAAAAGAGGAGGGGGGATGTCACTTGATCATGCAAAAAAGTTTATCACCGAAAAACTCCAGGCTGACGGGGTTTTTCGTGATCGTGTTGTGGACTTTATTTTGTACCGAAACTTTCTGGGCACCTCTGATGATCAGAAAAATGTTGAGGAGGAGGGAAAACTGAAACGTAACCAAAAAGGTGAGAATTGCCACTTTGATCCCAAGCAGAAGGGAAATGAAATTGGACCTGCAGATAGAGAGCATGGATATGAGCATTGGATTGGTTAACGCGCAGGATACATACCCGCAAGGCCCTGCCCACCACAGGGTCTTTGATAAAATCGGATTATATGCCGAGAAAAGCCTTGAGGCATTCCTTGTAGCTTATTATGGCATCGTGGCCTTTTTCCGTTATATGGTAAATGGATTGCGGCTTGTTTTCCTTAATATTTTTATCGCAACTGATATACTTCGCAGACTCAAGCATCCGAAGGTGAACGCTTAAATTACCGTCTGTCGTCTTGATCTGCGTTTTGATTTCCACAAAACTTGCCTGATCAACAGAATACAGATAAGAAAGAGCAGCAAACCGTATTCTGGCATGAATAACTTTATCCAGCAATTGATGGTTAAAGTTGTGAAAAGCACCGCCGCCTGCTTCTCCGATTGACTCTGCCCTTCTGGCTTGGATCAATTGGCCAAGAAGAGCTTTATTCTCGCGCTCAATCTGCTTATGCATGCTGATGTCTGACAGGACTACCTGGCACTCTTGGCCATCATTGCTGACGACAGCATCAAGGCGAAGGGTACGGCGATGCAAAACATCGGCATTACCGGGTAAAAGATCAGCCGAAGAAGATGATGCTCCATTACTCAGTAGCATGACCTCGCAAGATGCATGATCTCTTGTACTGAACACCTTGTGCAGCAGCGAATTAAACACCGGAAGCTCTTCGGTTGCAATAAACCGTCCGAAACGATCGCCCTTCAAGCGGGATCGATTGATGCCAAGCAGCTTTGAACCAGTCAGATTTACCTTGCGTATCGTTCCCTCCCGGTCAAGCGTCAAATAGCCAAGAGGAGCAAAGTCATAAAGTTCAGTGTAGCAATCCAGACTCTCCTCCAGCTCAGCCCTTGCCTGAAGCAGTTCATCCTGCTGCATTTCAAGCTCAATCTGGTAAACCGCCAGCTCATGAATAATCCGTTGCATTTCTTCAGGAGAGGTAGAAAAAGCCAGATGATTCTGCGGTGTCATGTTGAGGTGTTCTTCTGCCTGCTGGCGTAATAAGGCAAAATCGGCTGAAGATGTTCTTTTCTTTGTCATAAAGGGTTATTCTGCTTTCTACCAGTGTCCGGACAAGACCGGGAAGATGTGATATCAACAAATGTCATGCAGAGCTGAGAAGGTTTAGCCACACTTGGCCGGAACCAGGGAAAAACATGGATCTTCAGCCATCGGCAGCAATTGTACCCGGGTTGAAAAACGCCTATCACAACATCTTTGACCGGATGTTCAGCAGGCAAGGCGAAAAACGCAGGATGTTCTTTGAACGAAAAATCGGAACCATCTTCCCGAACAGTTTTCCAACGAAGCTCGTTCGATGTTTTACCCTGCATCTCCTCCCGTGAAAACCCTAAAATACGTTCCGCCTCTCGATTCGCCATAAGAATTATTCCTTCAGTATCCAGAAGCAAGGCGGCATCGGGTATTGCCTCAAACAAAAAGATGAAACGTTCTTCACCCTCTTTCTGAGACATTTCTGCCTCTTTGCGGTCGGTGCAGTCAACTGCAACCGTGATCACACTTATAATTTCACCTTCCTCATTTCGGTGGGGCATTGTGATAAGTTTATAATAGCGGAGAGAACCGTTTGAAGAGGTAACCGTCAAATCCCTGTGTTCGGTCTCCCCTCTTGCAAAGACTTTTCGCTTGACCTCCATCAGTTCTGCCGCATTCTGCATATCAAAAAGTTCATCATCCCGTTTTCCTATCGAATCCGAGACATTGAACTTATTATGAGGATCGTAAAGCCAAAGATAGCGAAGTTCCTTATCAACAGCCGCGACAATGATACCTGAACTTTCAATTGCAGCCCGAAAACGCTCTTCACTCTCCCTAAGACTCTCTTCAAGCTTTTTTGCAACGCTGATATCGGTAAAGGTGATCACCAGCCCGACAATCCTGTTTTCATGGGTACGGTAAGGCATGATCTTGACGGTAAACCAGCGCCCTTCAGTTGCTGAAACCTGTTTTTCACTGAACACCAAAGAGTGAAGAACCTCCCTGGCATCATCAGCCAACGCAGGATAGTGTAAATCGGTCACAATATCGGTTATTGGTCGACCTACATCGCTGGCAATCAGTTTGATAATAGATGCTGTCCGAGTAGTAAAACGGCGGATATTGAGGGCATCATCAAGGAAAAGTGTTGCGATATCCGTACTGTTCAGCAGATTTTTCATATCGTTGTTTACCTGTGACAGGTCACTCACCTTTGACTGCAGCTCCTGGTTAACCGTCTGCAGCTCCTCGTTCATGGACTGCATCTCCTCTTTGGAGGTGGTCAGTTCTTCGTTGGTGCTCTGCAGCTCTTCATTTGCCGACTGCATCTCTTCATTGGTGGATTTGAGTTCCTCATGGGAGGTCTGCATCTCTTCACGAATACTCAGAATTTCATCCCGCGCTTTGCTCAGTTCGAGCTTGAGCGATGCATGCACGTCTCCTCCGGTGTCTGCAACTGAAGGCTTATCCGACGATATGGCACTCGTAATGCTTTCAACATCCTTAAAAACAATCAACACAAGACCCCGCAGGGCATCAGGCTTTTCAAGCAGCTCAATCGTCAGATTGATCGTCGTTGTTCCTTCGTTGGATCCGATGTTCACTCCGTTTTTTGTGACAGCTCCTTTCTGATGGAGCAGACTCCCAAACAGGAGATTCAGTTCATAACGAAGCCCATCGCGAGCCATGGCAAAAATATTCCAGTTGGCTTTTCCTGCTGCAGGCTCAAGATACTTGCCTGTATGACCGCTGAAATAGACGATATCTCCCTGGTCATTGGTCAGCACTGCTGCAGGAGTGTAATGCTGCAGAAGAAACTGATCGGTGATTGACTGCAGGTTATTAGCCGTCGTGTGCGACATCGGTTGATCGGCAGCAAAAGCCTGAGAAGAGGGTTGAGTGTGGACAAACAAAAATGGTAACGCAAGGGGCTCTGGACGAATACCGTGGTTAAGCTTCCTGAAAAGCCGTATTTTAGCATCAATCGGCTTAAACAGGTTGGTCAATGAGCCTAAACTTTCAGCACTCCCCAGAAAAAGAACACCTTCAGGATTCAGACTGTAATGAAAAAGCGGCAGAAGCTTTTTCTGCAGCTCAGGTTCCAGATAGATCAGCAGGTTTCGGCAAATCAGAATGTCGAGTTTTGTGAAGGGCGGATCCATAATCACATTCTGGGGCGCAAAAACTACCGTTTCACGAATCTCCCTTGATATCCTGTAAGCATGATCATCCTTTTCAAAGAATCGCAGCAGCCGTTCCGGCGAAATGTCTGCAACGATGTTCAGGGGAAAGTATCCTGCCCGAGCCTTGTCGATGGCATCTTTATCAAGGTCTGTTGCAAATATCTGCAATCTGAAATTTCCGGAAGGTTTAACGGTTTCGATCACCTCCCTGAAAACAATTGCAAGTGAGTAGGCTTCCTCACCCGTAGAACAGCCAACAACCCAGGCCCGCAGAACACCTCCAGCCGGGTGGGCTGCAAGAAGTAATGGAATTACCTTGAGTTTCAAAACATCCCAAGCCACCGGATCACGGAAAAAACTTGTTACTCCTATCAGCAATTCTTTGAACAGCAGATCGGTCTCATTGGGGTTCTTCTGCAAAAAATGGACATAGTCAGCAATCCTTTCAATCTGATGAATACCCATGCGGCGCTCAATCCGACGATAGACAGTGCTTTTTTTATAGAGCGAAAAATCCTGACCGGTCTGAACGCGTAAAAGAATAATCACTTTTTCCAGACCGCTCAATACTCTCTCTTCAAGCGGAAGTTCCTGTTTTACTAACGGGGAAACGTGCTTGAGCCAAGCAAGGATTTTGCCCGGAAGCTCCTCAACAGGCGCAATAACATCAACCGGACTGAGATTGATTGCGCTGCGCGGCATACCATCGAACTTGGCCGATGAGGGTTCCTGCACAAAAATACCACCACCTTTCTCTTTAATCGCCCGCAAGCCAAGGCTCCCGTCAGAACCCATGCCTGAGAGAATAACACCAATACTTTGCTGTTGGAGATCGTCGGCGAGCGAGCGGAAAAAGAGATCAACGGGCAAACGAAGCCCTCGAGGTTCTACAGGATCAAGCAAATGCAAGCTTCCGTGCAGGAGCGACATGTCCTTGTTTGGAGGAATGACATACACATGGTCTGCCTCAATTTTCAGGCGATCACTGACCTGTACCACTGGTATGACAGTAACCCGCTGGCGCAATTCAACCATCATATCTTTGTAGGTCGGATCAAGATGCTGTACAATCACGAAGGCTATACCACTTTTGAGGGGAACATTTTTCAGGAAAATCTCCAGTGCCTCCAACCCTCCAGCCGATGCTCCAATACCAACTATCGGGAAAGAGGTATACACCGCGTGCAAGGCCGCAGCATCGTTTTGCTTTTTTGTTTTACGGTTACCGGATGGCTCTGCCTTCATCATGCTCCTCTGTTTAGCTACAAGTATATGAAAATTTATTCAGGCTACACCTTTTTCTTCCGTCCCAGCCTTGATTTGATGAACAAAAACTCTTCCGGCAAACTCTAACTCCCCTGCAACATCCACAATGCTCTGATGGTGCGTAAAAAGAATCACCTGGCTTTTTTCCCCAAGCTCAGCAAGCGCACCAATGGTTGCCCGTGAACGTCGGTCGTCAAAATTGACAAGAATGTCATCAACAATAAAGGGCATGGACTCGCTTGATGCTATGCGCCATTCGAGGGTGGCAAGACGCAGGGCGAGATAGAGCTGGTCGCGAGTGCCGGAGCTCATAGCGTCAACGTGCAGGCGAATGCCGTTTGGACGGAGGCCAATCAGAATAAGTTTACCGTGATCGTCACTATCGGTACGCAGACCGGTGAATGAGCCCATGGTCAGTTCAGTAAAATAGCGTGAGGCAATTTTCAGAACCGGTGCTTCATTTTCGTTTCTGTACCGTTCGGTCTCATCTCGAAGAATTTTTTCAGCGAGCTTGATACGGATGTATCGATCGGTCATGCGACGGATTTTTGTCAGGGAGTGCTGCAGGGCATCGGCCAGCTCTGCTGCTTTACCGCTGCCGTCCATCCGGTCAAGCTCGCTTCTTTTCCGGCCGATGATTTCTGATAACTGCTGTATCTCGGGGTCAAGGAGGTTGGTTATCTCCTTGTTCAGAGAATCGATACGACCGGGAAGGTCATCGGGATCAACCGCTTCAGCCTGTGCTTCGAGAGTTGCAAGCGGCGTCCCCTCAGCGATGCGGGTAAGGCGTGTTTCAAGTTCGAGGAGCCTGTTCTTGAGCATCGCGCAGCTTGTTGAGCGCTGCTCAGCATCAAGCAGCTCCTCCTGTGTGTCGCAACGGGCAGAGTGACGCATGGCTGCCAGTTTCTCCTCGCAGCTCCGCACATCAGTTTCTGTAGTGAGGAGTTCTTTTTCAAGACTCTCAAGCTCTTCATTCTCCCGGTGTACAATGGCCTGCTCCTGAATAGCTCGCCCTAGTCGAAGCTTGAGCTCCGAAACGGCTGGATGAGCCTCAAGGCCAGCAAGATCAGGGGTAATCTTCTGTATCAGACGCTCGACATCTTCCTCAAAAACCTTGATATCCCGATCAATGCCCTCGATCCTTTTCCGAAACTCATCAGCCTCTTTCAGGCGCTCAAAACTGGCCTGAAGAGTATCAAGAATATCGAGTGCCTCAGGGGGAAGAACAGTGCCTTCGAGGCCAAGCGACGTAACCGCATCACGCCAGTCAGTCCGCCATTGCTGAAGCTCATCTTCAGCCTTGAGCATGTTGCTGCGTGCGGTTTCCAGGGCGATGGAGAGATTGCGAATTCTGACATCCATCGAGTCGTGGGCCTTTTGAAGTGCCAGCATGGTGTTGAGCAGCAATCGTGCATCGTCAAGAACCGGCTCCAGCGTTTCTCCAGGAAAGGCGCACTCTCCCCTGATCGCGACAATCTCTTTCAGAAGGAACTCTCTCAACGTACTACGACGCACCACCTTTTCAGCCAGTTCTCCTGCTCTTTTTTCGGACTCTCTGACCTGGAGACGGAGAAGATCAAACGAGATCAGCCAAGCGCGCATTTCTCGTGGAGAGAGCGGTAGAAACCCGCAGGCTCTCCACTGTTCCTGCCAGTGACGGGTGGTCTCGGCTAAAGCTCCTTTGACACTTGATTCTTTATCATGAAGCAAGGCCTGCCTCTTTTCAATCTTTTCTGCTTCGGCTTTCAATGACGAATATTGCTGAACACGATCAGCCTCCCGATAGAGGCGATCAGCAATCAGGTCGGAAATGCTGACCATCTTCTCATAGGCCTCCGGCAACAAACGTTCGACATCGTAATTGCGGCTTTCGGTGGCCACATCCTCTTGCTGTATCCATTGTCTGCGCAGAAGGCGCCATCCCTGGTCGCGTCGACTGCGGCTCTTCGCCAGCTCCTCTTCGGATGGCACATCACTGGCAAAATCAAGGTGATGCAAGCGCTTCACAACCTGTGCGTGATCATGCCCAAGGGCCTCTCTTTCTGCCTGAAGCTGTCGCTCTTGGTCAACCAGTGCTCGAAACTCCTCATCAAAACGGTTGACGGTCTCCGGCAGAGGAAGGGGCAAAGGAAGCACTTGTTCGAGTGGGCCGCTCCAGAGACCAAGGCGGTTCAGGGCTGTACGGCATTCATGCTCTCCCTTTTCGCGCTCTTGTTCGAGAGTCATGATCTCCTTGTCAATATCCGCCGCACGTTCAGCAGCAAGCAGTGCGCGTGCCAGTTGCGCTGAATCAGAAACAGGCGCAAGTTTGCTTAATTCGCTGCTGGCATTCTCGAGCAATTTTTCGGCATCCTGCAATTGTTGCCGAGCATTGCGACCCCCTTGCACAATGGCTTCATAGCGTGAGCCAAGAAAATGAACCGTCTTTCGCTTTGAAAGGCCGGGACGCAGGGTTTCAATATCGTTGAGCGATAAACCGGGCTTAATCTGCCGGAGCAGCTCCGCTGCAGCCGTACGGGCGCTGATGCGCTGCCCCTCACGCAACGGGCGGTCACTTTTGCCTTTCCTGTATTCTCCAAGACGCTGATGCAGCTCCTCTATAGCGTCAGCTTCATCGAGCAAGCCCTGATTGAGAGAGTGCTCCGCCATTTTTTCACGCAGTGCCTGAAGACGTGCTTTGATCTGCTCATTCTGGAGACAGGCGGCACTCTCTTTTTGTTCAAGGCTCATGCGACGTTCGGTAAAGTCTGGAGGAAGGAGCATAACCTCTCCAAGCTCTGCGAGTTTTTCGATCAGATTTCTGCGATCCGACAGATCCGGCAATGCCTGTATCAGTCGCTCAAGCCGTCGTTTCTCCCTCTCACGTTCCTGCCTGATGAGCTGATTCTCCTCCAGCTTTTTGAGCGCCTCATCCAGGGCCTGCCGATGCTCCTCCCACTCCCGGCCTGAAAGTGCAGCCTGTTTGCATTGTATGTGCAGCTCTTTATGGCGGGCAATCGCCTCATTAATCAATCTGCTTGAGCCCTGTGGTCTGAAAAGCTGATCACCCTCCTCTTCAAGCTCATCCATGATGGGTTTCAGAGAGGCAAGCCCGGCTCCGGCGGCAAAAAGCGCCTTGCCTGCTTCCCCCTCCTGATCAAGAATACCTTGCCCACCCTGAATCAGGGTGTCATGATTAATGCCGTAAAGCGCCGTAAAAAGCTCCTTGTCAACACCATGCAGCCAAGGCAATAGCGCTGATGGCTCAAACGGTTTGTCATGCTGGTCGAAAAGATCTTTAAGATTTCTTTTCCGGCGGTAAAAGGTCAACTCGCGCCCATCACTCCCCTGCAGGCTGCCACCAACAAGAAGCTGCGGGCTCTGATGCAGAAAATTATCACCGGTACGCACGGGAAAGCCAAATAACCACGCATGAAGCGCCCTCATCGCACTGCTCTTGCCTGCCTCATTGGGCCCGTACACGATATGCAGACCGGGAATGGGTGAAGAAAAATCGAGCGCCTCATCAGTAAAATGGCTAAAAGCTTTGAGCTCGAGACGATTGATTTTCATGATGTGCCTCGCTCAATCTTGCCCATCAGCAGCTCCTTAACCTCGTCACGCAGGGCGGAAAGCTCGTCGGCATCGGGCTGAAACGGGTCGCCATCGGCAAACAGGTCTGAAGGGAGTTTACTGCGAAGTTTTTCAAATTCAGGAACAAGCGCCACAAGGCTTGACTCCTCAAACTGACGGGATTCAACCGCTTTCAGCAAGGCCCGGAGGGGTGATTCGTCTGTAAAATTCTGCAGCGGCTCATCCCTTTTACGACTCTTTATCACCACTTTTTCAATCCAGACATCACCAAGAGTGGCCGCAACAGCTCGAATCTCCTCATTCCATTGGCGGTAATTCTCATGCAGTTGACCATGCAGAGGCGTTATCCCCTCCACAATCAGACGTACCGCCAGCGGACGTCCATCTGCCTTTGCCCTCTCCTCTTCAAAACGATTGCGAACAAGATCTGAGAGAGAGTCGAGGCTGTCGCAGCCAGCAGGATCGACCCAACAGAGCGCCCAGCGAAGGACATCCAGTTCCCGCTGCTCAACTTTCGTGACGTGCCGCTCCTCTACTGAGACCAACGTACACCCCTTGGAGCCAGTCTCACGGATATGGCGCCCCTGAATATTGCCAGGAAAAACGACCCATGGATCACGGCAAATCTCTTCGCGTTGATGAATATGGCCAAGCGCCCAGTAGTGATACCCTTTTGATTTGAGCGCATCAAGGGTACAGGGAGCATAAGACGCGTGACCCACTCTCCCGTTCAGGCTGGTGTGCAGCACCCCGATATTGAAGAGCGCCGGATCGGCTTGAGGAAAGTCACGGACAAGATCATCCATTACCGAACGGGCAGAAAAACTTTGACCGTGTATGGCGACTTCGTAATGATCAAGAAAATGGGTTTCGGCCTTCCGATGCGGGAAAAGCGTGACATTGTCGGGAAGTTTCAAAGACCGGGTAATCTGGCTCGCAGCATCGTGGTTGCCTGAAACCATGATCACCGGAATACCTGCCTCACGGAGGCGACCCATACGGCTCACAAAATAGATGCCAGTGTTATAGTCTTTCCAGTCGCCATCGTAAAGGTCGCCTGCAAGCAGCAAAAAAGCAACTTTTTCATCAAGCGCCAACTGAACAAGATTGTCAAACGCCCGGCGGGCTGCAAGCCGGATCTGCTCCAGCGGAGCATCCTGATACTCTTCAAGCCCCTTTAATGGGCTATCGAGATGGATATCGGCTGCATGCAGGAAAGTAAACATAGGCCAAAGAGAGCATCAATTAAAGGAAGTTGGGCACAAACCTTTTCTATAACTGTATGCTCAATATAGGGAGAACTGTTGTTTCGCAGTCACGATTTTTTACTCTCCGTACCACTATTCACCTCCTTTGAAGCCACAGGCTCAACTGGTTTATCTTCAGCCTCGGAACTCTCTGCAACTTTGTGGAATTCATTTTCCAGATCGGCCTGAGCTTTTTTAAACTCCCTCATTCCTTTGCCCAGCCCTTTGGCAAGTTCAGGAAGTTTTGAAGGGCCGAAAAACAACAGAACAACAAACAGAATCAGCAGCAACTCTTGTCCACCCAATCCAAACATGGCAATTTCTCCCGGTTATATAAGAGTGTTGTAAATTCAACAATAAAAACGACATATAATCAGAAAAGCCCTAAAAAAGGGCTTTTCTGAAAAGCAATTCAAGACCGTATAGACACCTTATCATCACCTGTTTCACCCATTCACCACGCTTTGTCAATACGGCATCAAAAAGGAAGACTTAGCTTATTTCTTTGCGTCGTCTTTCTTTTCTTCAGCTTTCTTTACTTCAGCTTTTTTAGCAGCTTTCTTCTTAGTAGCCTTCTTTTTTGCTGCTGCTGCAGGTGCCTTTTCAGCCTTTACCTCAACCTTTGCTGGAGCTGCAGGTGCTGCTGCATCTGCAGCAAAAGAAACACCACCAAAAAAACCGGTCATTGCAAGAGAAACCACAATACCTGCGATAAGATTCTTTTTCATAAGTTATTTTACTTTTATTTTTAATGGAAACATTTTTAAATAAACCGAAGTAATTCACTTCTCCATAATTAGTACGCACTCTGCAGGAATTTCTTTCAAATAATTTCTTGATTTTATAAATATTTTCACGAGTGCCATTTTTTGGCAGTAAGCCTTCAGCCTCATGCACAGCGACAAAATCAAACAGAAAAGGCACAACCATAATGACACCTCTTGTCATTTATTTCAAAACATGCGATATGGTTGCGTCCATTGCCAGGTAATTTGCGATGAAAAGGGCCGCCCTGTTGATTTTATTCATCAAGAGGTCAATGCCGGTTATGAAAAGGTTACCGGTCTTCAGAATGTTATTGGACGCACAGCATCGGAGATATTCCCGAATATAAAGAATTCACATCCAGAGTTTATCCAGAAACACTTAAGGGTAGCTGAAACCGGGATTCCTGATCGGTTTGAAATTCACCTTGAACCACTGCATAAATCCTTTGATATCTCTGTCTATAGTATGCAGAAGGGCTATTTTACGGTAATAATTGACGACATTTCCGAACGCAAAGAGGCAGAAAAGGAACTCAGAAAAAGTGAGAAACGGTTCAGGACGCTTTTTAATAGTCATTCGGCAATCCAGGCTATTCTTGATCCCGATACAGGAAAAATTCTTGATGTTAATCAGAAGGCATCAGACTGGTATGGATGGTCAGTTGAAGAACTCAAGCAGATGTACACAAGGGATATTAATACTCTGGCGCCTGATGCCATAATAAGTAACCTGAAAACCGTACCACTCCGGAAGCAAAATAAATTTACAGGTTGCCACCGGAGGGCCGATGGATCAATTCGGGATGTAGAGATTTTTCGTAATAAAATAGAGCTGGATGGCAAAGCGGTCATCCATGTCATCATTACTGATATTACTGACCGGCTGCGGGATGAGGAAGAATTACGGAGACTGACACGTGCTCTCAAGGCGACCAACAAATGTAACGAAGCACTTATTCACTCCAATGATGAAATGGAACTTCTGCAAAAGGTCTGCAACATCATCGTCGAAACTGGTGGTTACCGGATGACATGGGTTGGTTATCCCGAACACGACAAGGCAAAAAGTATATCTGTTGTCGCTGAGGCAGGTTTCGTCGGCGATTATATTAAAAATATTAAGGTATCCTGGGCAGATATTCCGCAAGGGAGAGGACCCGTAGGAATGGCAATCCGCACTGCCCGGTCAAGTATTGTTAAAAATATTCTTGACGACCCGCTCTTCGAAATATGGCGTATGGAGGCCACAAGACATGGTTACGCTTCACTTCTCACTTTGCCTCTAAAAGCTGAGAGCGAAGTATTTGGGCTTTTGGCTATATATTCTGCCAAACCGAATGCTTTTGATGAAGAAGAGACAACCTTGCTCACTTCACTGGCAGACAATCTTGCCAATGGGATTACCATGTTACGTGTCCATAAGACACAAGTTCAATTGGAGGAGGAGCGTGAAAAACTTCAAGCACAACTGCTGCATTCCCAGAAAATGGAGATGGTCGGCCAGCTTGCCGGTGGTATAGCCCATGACTTCAACAACATGCTCGGAGTCATCCTTGGATATGCCGAAATGGCCCTCAATGAAAAAAACCTCTCACAAGCAATACATACCGACCTTGAAGCCATCCAACGGGCGGCTACACGCTCCGCTGATCTTACCAAGCAGCTTCTCGCCTTTGCTCGCAAGCAGATAGCAATGCCAATAATACTTGATCTGAATTCGACGATTGAAGGGATGCTCTCAATGCTGAGACGGTTGATCGGTGAGAATATTTCACTGGATTGGATACCGACAGCAGAACAAACCCGTGTCAAAATAGACCCGTCGCAGCTTGACCAGATCCTTGCCAACCTCTGTGTCAATTCCCGTGATGCCATAACTGGCAACGGAAGGATCACAATCAAGACAAGCAGACTCTCTCTCAACAGGGAAGATTGCCAATCCGGACACCCCAGTACAATCCCTGGCGAATACATCACCCTTGCTGTCACCGATAACGGATCGGGTATCGAAAAAAAGTATCATTCCCATATTTTCGAACCATTTTTTACCACCAAAGAAACAGGCAAAGGTACTGGCCTCGGACTCTCAACCGTCTACGGTATTGTGAAGCAAAATAAAGGCAGTATTACCTTTGAAAGTGTTCGTGGTAAGGGTACCACGATCAAAATCAACCTGCCCGTTCACAAAGCAAATACCGATAAAATAGAAGATGAACCATCGCAGCCGATAACTCTACAGAACAAAAAAACAGTTCTTCTCTGTGAGGACCAACCCGATATTCTGAACGTGTGTCAGCGGATTCTTGAGCAGCAGGGCTACCTGGTAATTCCTGCTGCAACTCCTCAAGAAGCGCTCCACATTGCGTCCAAACACAAGGGCGTTGTCGATTTGCTCCTTACCGATGTTGTTATGCCGGAGATGAACGGCAGCCAACTTGCCGACAAAATACAATCAATCTGCCCGGCAGTAAAAACGCTCTTTATGTCCGGCTACACTTCCGACATTATTGCCAGCCACGGTGTGGTCGAAGATGGGGTAAATTTCATCCAAAAACCATTTAGCAGTCAACAACTTGTAAGAAGCGTACATAAGTCACTGGATTTGAGTTAAACTTAAATCCTGCCGAAAAAGATCATCAGGAATGGGTTCGTTTTGTAAATTTCCTGTTTCGATCGGGACAAGGGACAGCCAGAAATGCAGGAGGCATGTCTGCTGCACTCATTTCATGAGTAAAAAATCAGTTAATCTCTTTTTCTACCCTCATTCTGCTTATCCTTGCTGGCAGCATTTTTCTTGGATTGACCCTCGACTCGCCTGGTGGTGGCGTTACTCTTCTGTTGTCCCTCAACTTTTTGGTTGTGGACATTATTTTTCGGCGGACCTTCGACTCGCCTGTTGTGAGGCTCATTACGCTGATCCAGGATGCGTCGTCTGTTATCGTCATTACGCTGATATCGGTTATTCTCATGGCCAGACCTGCGGGCTTCAACGTCACGATATCTTCTGATATCATCGAAGCGATGCCTTCTTATTTGATAAGGAAGCCTTTGGTTCAAAATGACCATCCACGGACCACGATAGTTCGAAGAACGATACCAGTTCCCGTTGTGGTTTATGTAGTAATAGTTCCTGTAGTAGACGATATCATAAGGGCTACCGACAGATACCGAAAATCCCTGGGAACGCAGATAGACAAAACTTGGTGCGGAATTAATCACAAAAGAGGGTCTGTTTCCTGTGCTGATCTGTACACTGACTTCTGCCCGAGCATCAGCAGATGGGTTACCTAACAGCATTCCTGCAATTCCAGCAGTCAACCAAATATTTTTATTCATGGCACTTTTTCCTTGTTAAATGTTATTCCAATCGGGAAGCAGGAAACAATCTTCCCTCTTTTATTGAGCCCCTTTGCTCATCAACATCCGTTTTACCATCGACACACTTCTGCAGTTTTACCTGCGGTTGTCGTCATCTCGACGATACTGATGATTATCGTTGCCACGTCGGCGGGATTCATTGTCTCGAAACTTCCTAATATCCTCGGGACGATGCATTCTGATTCTCTCAGGAAGATCGTTCTTACGGATAGCAACCCATGAGCCACGGTAGTCAGAAGAGTTGTACCACGATCCATCCTGATACATGTAGTAGCGGTTGTCATAATGGATGATATCATAAGGACTCCCGACGGATACGGCAAATCCCTGATCAGGTAAATCGATAAAACTCTGTTGTGAACTGATAACAATAGAGGTACCACCTCTTCTGGAGCTCATGCAAAACGCCTCAGGAGCACTGAGAGGTAGACTACCAAGAACAACTCCCATAAGTCCTGCCACAAGCCATCTGTTTTTTTTCATGATGATTCTCCTTTTAATTACTCTCTTGGTCAAGTACTGTTAAACTATAACTGGAAAAATACCCGTGTATACTGCCTTTTTCTTATAACGCTTTAAAAAACAATGCAATACAATAAAAATCATTAACTATACAAAAAGAAAAATACATTTATTAATCCAATGTCATATTTTTTGTATAAAAAAAGCACTTGTACTACACTGATAATATAGAATTATTTAATAGTTTTAAAAAATAAAGCTATTAAATCTCTATGGGTCATACTATATTTACATCTATAGATTGCAGTGCGTTGAGGATTATATGGCTTGAAAAGGCGGTTAACGTCCATATCGGCAACCTGTTTCGAATTCTCCATCGTTACGAAACAGCCTGACTATCGAACTGTACGTCTTCAAGCTTGTGTCAGTTGGCAGGGTGTGAGGTGTATCCGCAGAGCTACCTGAGTGCTGTGAATTCCACAAGTGTCTCGTTTGACAAATGACTAAAGTGCCCTATGCACAAAGCCCCGGTAGTTCCGGGGCTTTATCTTCCAAGCAAGCATCTTCTTTATTCAGCAACGAAGTGAGCGTTTCTGTTTTGAGCCCATGCTTCCTCAGTGCTGCCGCTGGCAAATGGTTTATTCTTCCCATTGCTGATAATTTTCAGGCGGGTTGGATCCACACCAAGATGAATGATATAATCCCGAGCACTGTTTGCACGCCGCTTACCGAGAGCAAGATTATACTCAATTGTGCCTCTCTCATCGCAATTGCCTTCAATGATAATACTTTTTGCACTATGTGCCTTTATCCAGTTGGCATTCGTTTCCAATTGTTCAGCATTATTGGTACTAAACTCTGATTTATTGAAATCATAAAAGACATCACCAAGGCCAGGTAACACAATCTGCTCCGGAAGGGGTCGTGATGCTGGAGACGCTCCCGGTGGAGGCGATGCGGCTGGAACAACGACGACATCTTTTTCACTGCAGCAGGCTCCAAGCAAGAGCATAGCTGGAATAAACAGATTTCTCAATAACGGTTTCATTTCCTCTCCCCAATATTTTTTCTGTGTTGATGAAAATCAAAAAGAAATAAATTTACCACAAGTGAAAGTAACCTTTATTTTATAAAGAAATAATTTGCTTAATGCTTTTCTTTATAAAATATACCGCAATGGAAATATTTTATCTTGAGACTATCTTGAAAAATGAACTTATTGTTTTATTTCTTTGTTTATTAAAGTTAATTGGTGTAATCAGTGATTACAGGGAACAGAATTTTTTGCAGTAAAAAGCTATTTTGTTCTAGTTACGCTGTATTGTTTGATTAGCTGATTTAACTTCAATAAATATAAACAGGAGTTTACTATGAAAAACGAAAAAAGTTTTACAAAGCTCAAAACTATTGTTAGTGGTTTAGCCCTGCTATGCTTGTGTGCCACACCTGATGCACAGGCAAGGGAGGGGTTTGGGATTGGAATTATTGTTGGTGAACCCACCGGGTTGAGTATGAAATATTGGCTGGATGATACCACCGCGATTGATGCTGCTGTGGCGTATTTGCGTTCAGATAATAATCCGTTGCAGTTTCATGCAGACTACCTGATGCACAGTGGGATGTCAACAAAGAATAGTAGTTCGTTACTGTCCTATTATGGTGTTGGCGCAAGAATCAGCGATGATGATAACGATACGCGTGTGGGCATTCGAGTCCCTTTTGGTGTCACCTATAATTTCTCTGATGTACCGGTAGATTTATTTGCTGAAATAGCTCCTGTGCTTGATGTTACCCCTAAAGTGGCTTTTGACTTGAACGCAGCGATCGGCATTCGCTATTTTTTCCATTAATTGTTCTCCTTTAATTACCGAGGTTCGGTGTTCAAATGAAGACACCGGATCTCTTTTTAGCTTCATGTCCCGCAGATATTCAATATTAATCTCCCATTTGAGGACATTTTAAAATATTCTTAGCGTATTTAAAGTCCGACAGGCGTGCTAGTACCATATTTAAAAGAAGAGTGAACCTTCTCTCGACTTTTTTCTCTAAATCATTCTAAAGTCTAATGTTACTGGCAATGCAGAAAAAAAAGGATGTACTTTCAGTTTTTATTACAGGTGATGTTACGATTGACTGGAATATCGCACATGTCTCAAGTGGATCGAATGAACAAACTGACTGGATTGGAGAAGATATTTGCAGAATGAGCTGGCAATATGGCAGTTCGGTTCTTCTTGCCGACCTCATTACGGCTATGACGACTCATCTTAAGGAAGAGCTTGATTTTCACATCGAGGTTACGAGTACTCACACAACCTCACTAAAGCCGGTTGATCCATACGACCCGCATTACTACCACAGCTACTCTGTTTGGGCTCCTTACCGTGACAAGGAAGCTCCCAATACTGTCATCTGGCGGGTTGAGCGGTTTCTTGGTCTTGACCGGTCATCCACAATAGCTACGGAACACAATGGTGTTGACAATGTTCCCGCCAGTTCCAAAAATGCGGATATTATTGTTATCGATGATAGCAATCTTGGGTTCAGAGATCACCCTGCTTATTGGCCCCAGGCGATACGTCATCCTCTAAAGGATAAAAAAGCTCCTTGGATTATTGTTAAGATGTCCGGTCCTGTCGCTGAGGGGGCCTTATGGGAGCATCTTGTGTCAAAATTTTCGGATCGCCTGATTGTTGTTTTATCCATTAACGATTTGCGGCAGTCGGCCATTCAGGTGAGCGCTCAAATTTCATGGGAAAAAACAGCCCAAGAACTTATCTGGGAACTGACTCACAATCCCATGATCAACACTCTAACCCATTCAGCATATAGTGTTGTTTCATTTGGCCCGACTGGAGCAGTTCTTCTTCCTGGACATAAAAAGAGTAATGAAGCACCTCAACTTCTATTTGATCCATTTTATATGGAACGTGAATGGCCAGCAGGAAAGGGTGAAATTATCGGTAAAACGTCGGTATTGTTAGCTGGCATTGTTCGTGAATTCATCATCAATACTGAAAATCCTGATCTTACCAAAGGAATTCAGTCTGGCGTTACAGCAATGCGTTATCTCCATAAAGCCGGATATGAGAAAGATACTGACTCTTCGCCCAGATTGCGCTTTCCCATTGAAGGTGTCATTACCTCGCTGAAAAGCATGGAAATGCCACTGGCAATTGCTGATTTCCCAATATTTGATATAGAAAACAAATTACAGACCTCTTCCTGGACAATCCTCAGGGATCGATACCATGATGATCTTGAAGAGTTGAGTCAGCGGATTGTCCTTGAAGGAGCCAAAGCTGCATTGAACAATGTTCCAATTGGTGAGTTCGGGGAACTGGTTACGGTGGATCGTCAGGAGATTGAATCACTGAGAAGTATTCATAGTCTGATTGCAGAATATTGCAATCAGCAGGAAGATCGTCCTGTTTCAATAGCAGTATTTGGTCCTCCAGGGTCAGGCAAATCATTTGCCGTCAAGCAAATTGCCAAGGTTGCCAGTCCTGATAAAAAAATTGCCGAGAAAACACTTACCTTTAATCTTTCTCAGTTCAAAGGTCCGGCTGACCTCATTGATGCTTTTCATCAGATCCGAGATATAGCCTTATCAGGTAAAATTCCCTTGGCGTTTTGGGATGAATTTGATTCATCGCTCGAAGGAAAACCCTTGGGCTGGCTGCGTTATTTTCTTGCTCCAATGCAGGATGGCGAGTTTCAGCAAGGACAGATGACCCATCCTATAGGGAAAGCTATTTTTGTTTTTGCAGGTGGTACCTCATCCAGTCTTGATTCCTTTACGAAATCAAAAAAACAACACCAGTTTATCGAAGCAAAAGCCCCCGACTTTCTAAGCCGTTTGAAAGGGTTTCTCAACGTGCTTGGGCCGAATCCGCAACTTTCTGAGGAACACGATGATCCATATTTTATAGTACGACGTGCACTGCTTCTGCGATCACTGTTTGTGCGGTTGACCCCCCAATTGTTTGATGAAAACCATAAACTCCGAATCGATACCGGAATCATGCGCGCATTTCTCCGTGTTGATTCTTATCGACATGGTTCCCGTTCGATGGAGGCAATTGTTGCTATGAGCAGGCTTGGAAACGCTACACATTTCAATCGATCCTTCCTGCCTCCTGAAGAACAACTCAGACTGCATGTTGATCCCCACTCTTTTGTGGCACTTGTTCATCATCTTGCACTCACGGAACAACTTCTCGAAAAATTAGCACGCCTTAACCATAAATTGTTGTATAACAATCTTAAACGCCAAGGCTATGTTTGGGGAAAGGTGACCGATGAAGATGCAGATCCAAAAACGCACAGCTCACTTGTCAGCTTTACTGCCCTATCACCCCATGAACGTGAAGAGAATCGTGCGGCTGTCCGCGATATCCCCAATAAACTTGCGACGTTTGGATACGCTATAGTTCCAATGCGTAACAATGAGCAAGCGGTTGAATTCCAAATTCCGGAGCTGAAGGAAATGGCTAAACTTGAACACGAGAGATGGATGGATGCCAAACTGAAAGATGGGTGGAAATATTCTCCTCACACCAACAAAGAGAAAAAGCTCCATGCGCTTCTCGTCGATTGGGAAAGACTATCGAAAGAGGAAAAAGATAAAGACAGCTCGCTGGTGTCAGAAAGTATTCCTCGTTTATTGAAGGAGGCCGGTTATACAATAGTAAAGCTCTCCCATACGTGAAAAGCAAGCTTCACTCAGTTGGAATTGTTGGTCTTTCAGAAGCCGAAGCCGCAGGGCGATTGGCTTTGGAGGGTTAGATTGAACTGCCATCGGCCGGAGGTCGGAGTATTTTTCTGGTGCACTTGAGGTTATTCGTAGGGTCGCCTCAGAATTGGGAGATTATGAACTTATTCGTAAATAATTCCTAACCTGAATTATTCATCAAAGCAATAAAAAAGGGGCGCAAAAGATATCACAATTGCTTATATTATTGGTAGTTAAGATCAATAAACAAAGCCCGATATCGATGGAACCCCTTGAAGCGAATATAGTCATACCAGAGAATACCCAACAAACATTATTTTCCTATGATTCTGC
>Ga0118677_10001540_pt1 | contig 48543 bp, 27 predicted proteins | sample AliMusrvi5mmetaG_FD_86154 | JGI IMG/M metagenome (GOLD analysis project Ga0118677, IMG submission 86154) | reverse complement strand
TTGAAGTTCGGTCCGGACGCACCAATCGCTTGGGCGTTGTCCTCGATGACCTTGAGCTTGTGCTTCTTCGCGATCTTATTGATGGCGACCATGTCGGCGCATTGGCCGTAAAGGTGGACGGGGATGATGGCCTTGGTCTTCGGCGTAATCGCGGCCTCAATCGCATCCGGGCAAATGCACTTGGTCTCGGGACAGCAGTCCACAAAGACGGCAGTGGCGCCGGCGATCCAAATGGCTTCCGCGGTGGCGAAGAAGGTGTTCGGGTGGGTGATGACCTCATCGCCGGGGCCGATGCCCAGGGCCATGAGGGCGAGCCAGATAGCGTCGGTGCCGTTGCCGAGGCCGATGGCGTACTTGGTGCCGTGGTAGGCAGCCAGTTCAGCCTCGAACTTCTTTAGCATGGGGCCCATGACGTATTGGCCGCTCTCCAATACGGTTTGGATGTTCTTGTCGATTTCCGACTTAATATTATGGTACTGACGGACGTGGCCGTAGAATTCAACTTTCATAAGGGCAGGGAAACTACTCATTTCGCCCGAAGAAACAAGAAGTTTTTATCAGGACACCAAGAATTTCGGCGGTTATGATGGCATGATGTCTCCGATGACAGAATCAAACCGAGATGCAATCCAGGCCCGCCACCAAGCGGCGCGCGAGGTTTACCAGCGAATTACGTCTAACATTGCCAAGGTCATGCAGGGGCAGGCTGCCTCGACCCGCAAACTGCTGGCGGCCTTTGCCAGTGGCGGCCACGTCCTGCTGGAGGATTTTCCGGGCACGGGCAAGACGACGCTGGCCAAAGCCCTCGCGCGGTCGGTGGATGCGAGATTCAAGCGCATCCAGTTCACGCCGGACCTCTTACCCTCGGACATCCTCGGGGTCTCGGTCTTCAGCCAGCGCGATCAGCAGTTTCATTTTCATGAGGGGCCGATTTTCGCCAACATTCTGCTGGCGGATGAGATCAACCGCGCCTCGCCCCGAACCCAGTCGGCTCTCCTCGAGGCAATGGGTGAGGGCCAAGTGAGCGTGGATGGTGAACGCCGCGATCTGGAGGGCCTCTTTTTCGTTATCGGCACACAAAACCCCGTCGAGTTTCGCGGCACCTATCCCCTGCCCGAGGCGCAGATGGACCGCTTCGCGATGCAATTTGCACTCGGCTATGTGCAGTCAGCCGAGGAGGTAGCTATTCTCACGGCACAGGAGCATGACCATCCACTCCAAGGACTAAAACCGTGTGCTTCATTGGGGGAGGTCCTGGGCCTGAAACGGGCCGTGCAGGAGGTGCGCATCAGTGAAGAGCTTAAGCGCTATGCTGTGGATTTGGTAGGGTCGACACGGACCGCATCTGGTGTGCAGCTCGGCGGCAGCCCTCGGGCGTCCATTGCCCTGATGAAAGCGGCGCAAGCCCTGGCGCTGTTCGAAGGCATGGATTTCGTCATGCCCGAACAGATCCAGGAGCTGGCGGTGTCGGTGATTGCCCACCGATTGGTGATGGAGCCCCAGGCGCGGTTTTCCGGCCAGACCGCGCGCGGCGTGGTGGAGGAAGCGGTGAAGAAGATCCGCGTGCCAGCATGAGGAAGGCGGTAGGAGGATAGTCCAGGATAGAACGCCCCAATGCCGCGAGCCTTTGATCGACATCATCCCGGAGGGATGGTTGAGAATAGCCCAGCGTTTCAACGCTGGGACCGTGAGGAAGGCGCGCCAAGTCCCGAAGGGACGGCTGAAAGGTGCAGCCTCAGCCGTCCCTTCGGGACTTATCATTCGTGGCGCGCATTCCCCAGCGTTGAAACGCTGGGCTATTCTCATTTGTCCCTTCGGGACAGACCAGATACCGCCGCGACGGGAAGCCGAAGCTCGCCACGCTGACTTTCCATGACTCCGCTCTATAGAGTTCTCTTTCATTGCTACCGGCTTGTTTCAGGGCGGTGGCATTGGGTCCAGCGGCACTTTACGCGACCGGGGCTGGCCGTCCTGGGTACGCTCATGCTCACCTCTTTGCTGGCGCCCGATACCGACAACAACCTTACCTACCAGGCGCTTCCGCTGTTGCTGTTTCTGCTGGTCATAGCGGTTTGCCTGAGCTGGCTTTTCAAAACGCCGTTCTCCGCAACCCGGCTGTTGCCGCGGTTCGGAACCGCCGGTTGCCCGCTCCACTACCGGGTCGTGGTGAAAAACCTCTCTGCGCGAGTTCAGAATAACCTGACCCTGCTGGAAAACCTGGCTGATTCCCGGCCATCGTTTGCGGCCTGGATAGCCGTGCGGCGCGCGGAGCAGAAGTCGCTCCGCTCCTTTCGATTCAGCGGCCACCTGCCACTGAATCAATTCAAGGTCGCAGTGGTGAAGGACGCCGATGTCCCGCCCATCCCGCCCGGCCAGGAGATGGAAGTGCGAGTGGAGGTGCGGCCGCTGCGTCGCGGCGTCCTGAGGTTCACCGGTGTAACGCTGGCGCGTACTGACCCGGTCGGTTTGTTCCGGGCGCTTCGCACGGTGCCATTGCCGCAGACGGTGCTGATCCTGCCAAGGCGCTATCCCCTGCCGGCGATCGCGTTGCCCGGCACCGTGAAGTACCAGGAAGGGGGAGTGGCCCTCGCGGCAAGTGTGGGTCAGAGTGAGGAGTATGTCGCACTGCGAGACTATCGCCACGGCGATCCGCTGCGGCATATTCACTGGCGGAGTTGGGCCAGGGTCGGGCGCCCCGTGGTGAAGGAATTCCAGGACGAGTTCTTTGTCCGGCATGCCCTGGTGCTCGACACATTCACCGGCCACCAGGAAAGCGAAGTCTTCGAGGAGGCGGTGTCGGTCGCGGCTTCGTTCGCGTGCACCCTGCCGACCCAGGAATCGCTGCTCGACCTGCTGTTCGTCGGTCCCCAGTCCTATTGCTTCACCGCCGGGCGCGGGGTTGCGCACGTCGACCAGATGCTCGAGATTCTGGCGTCGGTGCACCCCTGTTCGGACCAACCCTTCCGCGCACTGGAGCACTTGGTGCTCGGCCACGTCGAAATGGTGAGTGGTTGCATCTGTGTGCTTTTGCATTGGGATGAGGTGCGGCGCGGCTTTGTCCGGAAGCTGAAGATGCTGGGCGTTCCCGTGCAGGTGCTGGTCATCGTACAGCCAGGCCAGGATCAACCGCTGGACCCCGGCCCGCTCAGCGAGGAGCCGGAGCGGTTCACCGTTCTGGAAGTCGGCCGGATTGAGACAGGGCTGGCGAAGCTCAAATGACAAAGACTGAATGGACCTTTCGCATTGACCTGCGGAAACACAGCGACCGTGCTTGCGTGTGCCCAACCGGCGCACCAGGCCCGCGTCTGCCACTGTCTGCAGCGGCTTGATCGCTCCCTGCCGGGGGACACCTCAGGACGGATTCAAGATGGGGCAGATCAGGGGCGGGGACGGCCTCGTCCCCGCGCTTTGCGGGTAGCTTCGTGAGAACCGGGGACGAGGCCGTCCCCGCCCCTTTCTTGAATCCGCCTTGGGGGCTCCCAGCGTGCCGCAAAAGAGGCTTGCGGAGTTCTGCGCCCCGGCGTAACTCTCCCGGCATGAAACTTCAGAGAGGCTCCTGGGTTCTTTGCTTGTCCACCATATCACTCATGGCCGCAGTGGCCGGCGCCGCGGAGACGCCCGCTCCGCTCAAACTTCGGTACGCGTTGCCGCCCGGCAAGACCAACGCATATAATCTCACCATCACCCTGCAGGGCGAGTCGGGCCGGGAAACGATGACCGGCGCGCTGTTGGTCAGCACACGGAAGGAAGGCGGTTACGCGGCGATCTCCGTCAAGGGCCAGTTGAGACAGAAGATGACGCCCGGATTTCCCCCGATGATGATGGGCTATCGCCCCGGTGGCCCGATCTCGCTCAGCACCTCTCTGGGCTACGGCTACGGGCCGTACACCGACGCCCGGGAGATGGTGATCGATGAAACCGGGCGGATTCTGCGCCTGAGCGGTGACGCCGCCCTGCCGATCCCGCTGGGCTCGCTGCTGACCTCCTTCCTGACACGGTTTCCTGCCGAGCCGACCGCCGGGTGGGAAAAAGAGGAAGACGTATTCCTCTTGGATGAGCCACTCTTGGCGGGGCCAGTCATTGCCTCCCAGCAGAGCTCCGGTCCGATGTCTTATTACCCGGGCCGGCCCGCGCAAGCCACTACCGTCGCCCGCCAGAAACGGAGCGTCAAAGTAACCGAATCCACGGCGGAGACCGTCACGCTTCAGGAGGAGGCTGTTTTGGAGAGCCTTTTACGCACGGGAGATGAGCCACGCATCAGCGGCAGCGCCCAAGCCAAGGTCATCCTGGATCGCGCCGAGGGTTGGCCGCGTCTAGTGGAAATAGAGGGCAAAAGCGCAGCCCTGACCGATAATCTAAGCCGCCGTACCGTCCTGTCCCTGAAATGGCAGTTGCTGGAAGGAGCCGAGCGAGAGGCTGCGCTTACACCGCTACCACCACGCCCGCAGGAAATCCCTGCTTTGGACGTTGAGAAGCTGATGGCGGACTTGGAATCCGACACCCAATTTACCCGCCAGAATGCCGCGCGAGAACTTAGCATGAGCGGGCGCACCGTGAAGCCGACGCCGGAGCTGCTGGCGCTGGCGGTCAAGCTTTCCAGCGACCGCGATGATACGGTCCGGCACGCCGGCCAAACGCTGCTCGCCAATTATGGCACGCGGGAGCAAGTGCCCCTATTGTTGCGCGCGCTCAAAGAAGCCAACGACTCCTCCCAACGTATGACCCTGGCCAAAGGTCTGGGCCGGCTGGAGGATCCGCGCGCCGCCGAACCCCTCGCCGAGCTGATCGCCACCGGCCAAAGCGATCAAAATACCTTCTTCCGGCACGACACACCGGTGGCCGAAGCGCTGATCAAAATCGGCCCTCCCGCCGAGGGCGCCGTGCTGGCTTTGCTCAAAGAGAAGCACAACGACACCCACATCATCGCATGCAATGTCCTCAAACAAATCGGCACAAAGAAGAGCCTGTCCGCCCTCAAGGAACTGACCGGCAACCCGGTCAAAGAGTTAAGCGAAGCCGCCGCCGAAGCCGCCCGCTCCATCCAAGGGAGAGAAAAAGGAAGTTGAACACGGCAGAATATATCGTATGTTCGCAGCACGGAAATGAAGACGATGCCTCAACTGATGTCTCCGAGACAGCGCTGCGCTGACGCGTACGTTGTCCGCAAGACTTCGTGGCGCCGGGTCGGAATCCGGTTTTCCGGGCGCCACGCCAGCGGTTGGGGTGAAGAACTTTCGTAAACCAGAAGCACCAGACTTTATCGAACCCACCGCTGCGAAGCCGGTGGGTTTTTTATTTGCCCACGGCATGCGGTGGCCAGCCGCCGCTTAACTTATGAACGAGACACAGGCCAGTCTGCGAGAAAACCTGCGCGCCCTACCGCGCGGGGCGTGGATTCTATTCATCGGCACCTTTCTGAACAAGTTCGGCACGTTTGTGCTGCCGTTCCTGGCCATCTATATGACGCGCCTGGGCTATAGTTCCGCGCAGGCCGGGCTGGCCATTGGCGCCTACGGCGTCGGCACGCTCGGGGCGTGCCTGATTGGTGGTCACATGGCTGACCGGTTCGGACGCCGCAATACCATCGTGCTCTCGATGGCCTCGGGCGCGTTGGCCATGCTCAGCCTCTCCCAGGCCCGCAGTCTGCCGCTGATTGTCCTATTCTCCGGCCTGGCCGGGCTGACCGGCGAACTCTACCGGCCCGCCAGTAGCGCCTTGCTGGCCGACCTTGTGCCCGCCGGACAGCGCGTCACCGCCTTTGCCGCCTATCGGATGTCCCTCAATGCTGGTTTTGCAATCGGTCCAGTCACCGCCGGGTTGCTGGCCAAGCATTCCTTTCTCTGGCTGTTCGTCGGGGATGCCGCCACCTCGCTCCTCTATGGGCTCGTGGCGTGGTTCGCTTTGCCGTCCGGCCTGCGCGGCACGCGGACGGATAACAGCCTGCGGGAAATCTGGAATGTTGTGCGCACAGACCAACGGTTCCGGCAGATACTCCTCGCGTCCCTTGCTGTCGGCATCGTCTTTGTGCAAGTCTTCTCGACGATGAGCCTGGAGATCACCCGGAACGGCTTTTCGCCTTCGATCTATGGCTTGGTGATCTCTTTAAACGGTGCGCTGGTCGTATTGTGCGAGCTGCCATTGACCACCTTCACCAAGCGGTATCCGGCGCGCCAAATGATCGCGCTTGGCTACCTGCTCATCGGGGTGGGTTTTGCTTCGAACGCCCTGACGCGCACGCTGCCCCTGCTGGCGCTGACGGTCGCCCTCTTTACCTTGGGGGAAATGATCTCCATGCCAATCTCCGGCGCCTTTGTGGCCGACCTTGCTCCCGCTCATCAGCGTGGCCTCTACATGGGGACTTACGGGATGGTGTGGTCCGTGGCTTTCATTTGCGGCCCCAGCCTCGGTATGCTGCTGTTCTCGGTCAGTCCGCTCGGCCTCTGGTGCGGATGCGGCGTTCTCGGCCTACTGGCCGCCGGTATCATTCTAGCTGAGCCGCGTCGCCTCCCCGCACTCGGGGAGCATCTGTCAACGAGTGCCCAGGCTCTGGACCCGGGGACCGGCATAGACAAATTGGAACGAGTGGCAACTGGGTCGCCAAAGTAGTCCATTGGCGCAACAGGCAGTCGATCCAGCGACCCTTGAGAAGACGGGTGTTTTTGCATCTCCGTCACACCACCGCGTCTTCGCTGTCCAATTGCCTCGCGATCAGTCAAGAGACGCTATGTTACTCGGAGACACACCCACCAGATAGATACCCAGATTCTCAAGAGCGTCCGTCACAGCACGCACCGCCCTCCAGCGCGCACCAAACTGCTCCCGCTTTTCCGCCTCCCACTCGGCCCAAATGTCCTCTGAAAAACTGGGGGACCCACCAACATAAGCACCGGCAAGATCCAGCACGAAGGGGCGGGTGACGATCGTCATCTCAATTACCTGCAACTTGTCGTCGGCACGGATGAACTGCAGGATGGGACATTCTTGAAACCACCAGCGTCATGGTTGACGGGCGGCTTGTGGAACAACTCCGCGGCTATTACAGAATCTGAAAAGACGCCCGGCATTTCGCCAAGTTGATGTTGTCGTCAGGCAGGGGAACGCGCATTATTCCGGCATGGCTTTTCGGATTCATGATAGCGTGGTCCGCGGCGAGATTGACAATCGCGTCAAGGGAATCGTGCGTGGCAGAATATGGGTCGAGGGCCGCGCCGAGCCGGTGGCGCTAGAACTCGAGGGCAACGCCTGGCCGGACCTCGCCGGTTGCCTGCTGACGTTCATTAATCCACAAAAGTGCATCCCAGATCCGCACCTGGATTCGCTGGCGACCATCCAGCGCGGCAGCATCGGAGATCTAACCGCCTCACGCAAGGTCCGGGTGTTCGACGTGCCCCTGGAAGAGGCGATGGATATGATCGGGCGGAAGGAGAAGCCAGCGGAGCACATGGCCAACTGCCTGTATCTGGAATGGTTCAGTGAGGCGAACGGGCGGGTTGTGATTGAGAGCGCGGACTATGTGCTGACGATTTCCGCGCCGGAATGGCGGCTGACTCCGGAGGAAGACGAACAGCGGGCGAGACAAGCTGCCGCGGGGATGGAAGGCTTTATGAAGAAGCTTACCGACGCCGTCGAGCAGCACCAGCGGGGACAGAAGGACCCCGAGGAGCACTGGGACGAGCACGACTACGAGAAGTTCTTGAAGGAGTCCGATGCGCGCGCGGACAAATACATGGAGCTGAGGGACAAGTACGGTGACTCCGAGGAAGCCGAGGAGAAGATTGCCAAGGAAATGGGTTGGGTGCGCGAGCTGACGGAGGAAGAAGCCGAGGAAGAACGCCGGCGCATCGAGGAAATGAATGCGGCCTGCGAAGCGGCACTCAACGAGCCGCAGCCCGAACCGGACCCACACAGGCAAGGGATTGACTGGATCCGCACCGAGGACGGCAATCTGCGCCACCCGCTGCAACATCGTTGTATGGAGAGCGGGATTAAGTTCTGGCATCAAGCTGACGAACTAGGCCTGGATAAGTTCGCCGACAAGGACTTGGAGCAGTTTATTTTTGAGTTTCAAACCACAGGCGTAAAGCTAGGCGGGGCCTTGGACGGCATCGCACGCGGGGAGGGGTTTGCCGACCCCGCATTTACCGTCGCATACCTGAAACGCGCGCTGGATCATTTGCACAAGTCGCAGGCCGGACTGGAGTCGGTCGCGTCCAGGAAGCTGCTGCCGGAGACGATGATTACGGAAGCGCGGAAGGAGTTGTTCGAGATCCGCGAAGGGATTCTCAGTCTGATGGATAAGTTTCGCGGACGCCCCTGAGTCAAGGCCGGAATCGAATTCGATGTCCACAAGGAACGAGCGCGAGGGAGAAGCCAGCTATTCTGCCGTTATGGGCAGTGAACAGCAACCGGCGGCAATGCCTGCGGACCCGGGCAACCTGCAATCACTCTTCACGGTTGGCTATGGAGGGCGCACCTTCGAAGAGTTCATCGCGGCGCTTAAGGCGAACCGCATCGAGTATCTCATTGACGTGCGCACCGCGCCTTACTCGAAGTTCAAACCCGAGTTCTCAAAGGACCTGCTCGAGTATCATATCGAGCGCGCGGGCATCCACTACTTGTTCATGGGTGACGCGCTCGGCGGGCAACCCAAGGACCCCGCTTGTCACACGGACGGCAAGGTAGATTACGACAAGGTCCGCGCTCAGCCGTGGTTTCAAAAGGGAATCGAGCGACTCCGAAAAGCCTTCGAGCAGCGGCATCGTGTGGCGTTGATGTGTAGCGAGGGCCGGCCCGAGCAATGCCACCGGAGCAAACTGATCGGCGAGGCCCTCGCCGCCGCCGGCATCCCTGTCTGCCACATCGACGAGGATGGCGGCTTGTTGACGCAGGCGCAGGTGATCAACAGGCTCACGAAGGGGCAAATGGACCTGTTCGGGCAATCCTCCTTTACCTCTCGGAAACGGTACGCTCCGCGGGGCGATGAAGACCAGCAAAGTTGAACGGGGAAACTGAAGCGGGGGGAGAATGAAATTCGTCACGATTGGCGTTTATGGCTTTGGCGAGGCGGCGTTCTTCAATGCGCTGAAACAGGCGGGCGTGGACACGTTCTGCGACATTCGCTGGCGGCGCGGTGTGCGCGGGGCGGAATACGCGTTTGCCAACCGCGCGCGGCTGCAGAAACGGCTGGCCGAACTTGGCCTTCGCTACCTCCACTTCCGTGAGCTGGCCCCGACCCCGGCTTTGCGTCAGCGCCAGGCCGAGGTTGACTAGGCGGAAGGCACCCCCAAACGCAAACGATCTGCACTGGGCGAAGTGTTCATCGCCGGGTACCGCGAGGAGCGACTTTCCACCTTCGATAGCCGGAAGTTCGTCGAGCTATTGGGGACTGAGGCGCGGACGGTGGCCCTGTTCTGCGTGGAACGTGAGCCCGCCGCTTGCCACCGCTCGCTGCTGGCCGATAAGTTGCAGAGAGACCTGGGTGCAGCATGCGAGGTCGTCCACTTGCGGCCGAAGCCGGCTGGTGCTGAGGGAGCAGGTAACTGTTCAGGTCTGGGGAGCGCGCCCGCCCCGGGCGCTGCCATCCGGCGCCCCCGCCGGATGGCTGGAGGGCATCCACGCGTGGCCGGCGAGGGCGCCAGCCACGGCACCCGGGGCGGGCGCGCTCCCCAGACCTGAACAGTTACGGGAGGGACGAAGCGAATGAAGATTCTCGTCGTGGCCAAGACTCGGCGCGGAGCCGGCGCGTGTGTCGGCGGCATCACTGAAGACGGGCACAGCGTCCGGTTGATCGCATGCGATGCGGCAAGCAACGAACGCGTGGGGCTCGAATACGAGGTCGGGGAGGTGTGGGAAATTGACTTAGCGCCGGACCCGGACATCGTGCCGCCGCATGTAGAGAATATCATCGTGCTCCACGCCCGCCGCCTCCGGCGCTCGGAGAGAGTGGTGGAGACCATCCACCGCTTCATGCCGCCGTTGGTAGGGGGTCCGGAGAAGCTTTTCGATGGATTGACGCAGACCACGGGTGGGGGTGGTCTCTACATTGCCGAGCGCACCGGGCTGCCGCATCGCAGCACGATGTTTTGGGCGCCGGACCGATTGCTCCGGTTGGACTGCGAGGGTAAACGGCTCCGTTATCGCTACCCCACCGACGACGGCGGGCGCACGCTGACCTTCGTCGGTTTTCAAGATCCGTTGCCCGAGCTTGCTCCCGGCACGCTACTGCGGGTTTCGTTGGCCCATTGGTGGCGGCCCAAGGACCGGCCGGGGGAGGAGCTCCGCTGTTTCGTGCAGTTGTCCGGATGGTTCGTTGAAACCGCAACCGGCTCCGAGAAACCGCCGCCGCCGGTGCCGGCGCCAGCGACTGTAGCCGCATCGGCCGCCGTTGAAACCGCCGCTCCTGCTGCCGTGCTCCAACAGCGCGCGCTCCAATTATTGAGGCAGACCTTTGGTTACTCGCAGTTCTTCCCGGTACAAGGCGAGGCGATTGCTCGTATTTTGGAGCGTCAGGACGCGCTAGTCGTCATGCCAACCGGCGGCGGCAAGTCTCTCTGTTATCAGCTCCCCGGGCTCTTATTCGACGGCCTAACCGTCGTCGTGTCTCCCCTGGTAGCATTGATGCAGGACCAGGTCAGCCAACTCGGGGAGGTGGGTGTGTCCGCGGCATGTCTCAACCACATGGTGCCTGTCCACGAGCACACAACCATCACCCATCGTGTCCGCCGCGGCCAAATCAAGCTCCTTTACGTCGCGCCGGAAACGCTGCTGCGGCCCGAGACACTGGTGCTACTCGAGCAAAGCCGGCTGGCTTGCCTGGCTATAGACGAGGCGCACTGCATCTCGGAATGGGGCCATGATTTCCGCCCCGAATATCGCCAACTTCAAGAGGTGCGCCGCCGCTTCCCGCAAGCTGTTTGCCTTGCCCTGACCGCAACGGCTACCCCGCGTGTCCGTGAGGACATCCGCCGCTGGCTGAGCATTGCCGCCGAGGGTGAGTTCGTAGCCAGCTTCAATCGCCCAAACCTGTTTCTCGCAGTCGAGCCGCGCCATGACTCTTTGGCCCACTTGCTTGCCTTTTTGGAAGAGCATCGCGGCCAAGCAGGCATTATCTACTGCGGAACGCGCAAGCAGACCGATGACTTGTGCGCCGCCCTCAACGCCAACGGCTGGCCCGCCTTGCCCTACCACGCCGGCCTGGAAGACGCGGCGCGCCGCCGCCACCAGGAGCGCTTTCTCCATGGCGGAGCGTCGCTAATGGTGGCCACGGTTGCTTTCGGCATGGGCATCAACAAGGCAGACGTCCGGTTCGTCGTTCATGCACAGCTCCCCAAAGATCTAGAGGGCTATTATCAGGAGATTGGCCGCGCCGGCCGGGATGGCCTGCGGGCTGATTGCCTGCTGCTTTACAGCCGCGGTGACGCCATGGTCCACCGCCATTTCATCAACCAGGGCAGCGAGTGTGAGCGGCCGGGACGAGAGGCACGGCTGCAGGCGCTGATGCGCTTTGCCGAGGCGCGCGATTGCCGCCGCAGGCCGTTGCTGGCCTACTTTGGGGAATCGTTAGCGCAGCCCTGCGACCACTGTGACAATTGCGTGCAAACCGCGGAGGGCGAGGTGACCGACGTCACCGCCGCGGCGCAGGCGTTTCTTTCCTGCGTGAAGATGACCGGTCAGAGCTTCGGGCCGGGACATATCATCGCGGTGCTGCGCGGTTCGCGGGCGAAGAAGGTGGTGGCACGGCGACACGACTGCCTGTGCGTCTTCGGCATGGGGAAAGAGCATTCCACCGACGAATGGCGCGCGTTGGCGCAACAGTTCATCAGGATGGGTTTGCTCGAACAGGACTTCGAATTCGGCAGCCTACGTCTGACCCCCAAAGGCTGGGATGTCCTCAATGGGAAGGAAGAGGTGCTCGTTCCACGTGAGCGGGCACCGCTCACCGCAGCGTCGGCGACCGCGTCCCGCCATCACGCCCCCGGCTCGACCATTACCATCCGTTCGGCTTCACCTAATAGCAAGTTCCACTGACCCCCTGGCCCGGAGGGACACCTGAAAATAGCCCAACGTTTCAACGTTGGGGACCGGGCGTAAGGAGCCATTTAGTCCCGAAGGGACGGTTGAAAGCGCGCGCCGTTCAGCCGTCCCTGCGGGACTTATCGCGCGTCAGGGGGTGGTTCCCAACGTTGAAACGTTGGGCTATTTTCGCATGTCCCTCCGGGACAATTCTCTACCTACGTCGTCTGAACTTGTGAAAGGCATGGGGGTTAGCAGCCGGGCTGCCTGCAGCGGTTCCTTACGAAGGTTCCGTACGAAGAGTTGCACGTGTTGCAGTTGTATCTATTATTACCACTCAAACAATATGATAGATCTCAAGAAGCTCGAAATCTGGTTTGTCACCGGCAGCCAGCAACTCTATGGACCGGAAGCACTAAAGCAGGTCGCGGTTAACGCCCGGGAAGTCGTCCAGGCATTGGATGCCGCGGCCGCCATCCCGGCTACGGTCTTGTTCAAGGCCTTGGTGACCACACCGGAGGAAGCCTCGGCGCTTTGCCTGGAGGCCAACGCCGCCGCCAATTGCATTGGTGTAGTCACCTGGTGCCATACGTTCTCGCCGTCCAAGATGTGGATCAACGGCCTGAAAGCGCTCCGCAAACCGCTGCTGCACCTGCACACGCAGCACAACCGCGAGATCCCCTGGCCGACCATCGACATGAATTTCATGAACCTGAACCAGGCCGCCCACGGGGACCGCGAGCATGGCTTCATCATGAGCCGCCTGCGGCTGAACCGGAAGGTCGTGGTCGGCTATTGGCAGGACGCCGGGGTGCAGTCGCAGATTGGCGCCTGGGGCCGGGCGGCGGCCGCGTGGCATGACTGGCAGGGAGCGAAGTTCGCCCGCTTCGGCGACAACATGCGCGAGGTGGCGGTGACCGAGGGCGACAAGGTCGCGGCGCAGATGCAGTTTGGCTATTCGGTCAACGGCTATGGCGTGGGAGATCTGGTCAGGTACGTGAAGGAAGCCTCAGACAGCGAGATAGATCGGGTAGTCCAGGAATACGAGGCCAGCTATGTAGTTGCGCCCGCCCTCCGGAAGAATGGCAAGCATCGAGATTCCCTCCGGGAGGCTGCTCGCATCGAGTTGGGGCTGCGCGCATTTCTCACAGCGGGCGGGTTCAAGGGCTTCACGGATACCTTCGAAGATTTGCCCGGGCTGGCGCAGTTGCCGGGCATTGCGACGCAGCGACTGATGGCCGATGGCTACGGGTTCGGCGCCGAGGGCGACTGGAAGACAAGCGCGCTGGTTCGCGCGATGAAAGTCATGGCCGCCGGGCTGAAGGGTGGAACCTCGTTCATGGAGGATTATACGTATCATTTGAATCCAAAGCGCATGCAGGTGCTGGGCGCGCATATGCTGGAGATCTGCCCCAGCATCGCCAAGGGCAAGCCGTCGATGGAAGTGCATCCGTTGGGCATCGGCGGCAAGGCCGACCCCGTGAGGCTGGTTTTTGATACGCCCGCGGGTCAGGCTCTTAATGCCTCGATGATTGATATGGGGAATCGCTTCCGCCTGCTCGTGAACGAGGTGGAGGTCGTGGCTCCTCAGAAGCCGTTGCCAAAACTCCCGGTGGCGCGGGCCATATGGGAATGCAAGCCCGACCTGCCGGTGGCGGCGGCTTGTTGGATTTATGCCGGCGGTGCGCACCACACCGGCTTCAGCCAGGCGGTTACTACCGAGATGCTGGAGGACCTGGCTGAGATCGCTGGGATCGAATTCCTTGTCATTGATGGCAAGACGGGGTTGCGCCAGTTCAAGCAAGAGCTTCGATCCAATGAGGTCTATTACGCCTTGCGCAGCGGGTTCGTATCCTGACGGGCGACTATGGGCGCGGGTTGGTGATCCTGGTCGCTTTGCGTGCAACGCCCTATGAGCGCGGTAACCTCAGAACTCGATCAAGCGGAAAGCGACCTGAAGAGGCGAGGGCGCGATGTGTCGCTGCTCCGCCGGATGGCGGGTGCCCTCCCGGGCATCTCGGGTGAGTGGATCGAGTCAGCTATGGCGGGGTTTCACAACTTCGCGGGGCAATTTCCTTATTGGGCCGACTGCGATGTCGGGGCTTTGGCTTTGGAGGACGTAGCCGACGATATGCCGTCCGGTCTGAGACGGGCGTTGCTTTATCGGCATGCTGTGTATCGAGCACAATGGTGCGCGTCGGCGGCCACAGCGGGTGGTGAAGGGGCAGCCCGCTCGCGGCATCTGCAGCGCACCATGGCAAAACTGGCTGCCGAACAACCAACTGCTTCGGCGAATGACGGCCCGGCGGTGCCGCTCGGTCATTCGGACGCGCGCGGCGGACCGCTTTCGATGAGGTAGACGTGAGGTAACATTGCGCTATGAGAATCCGGCGACACGAGGCCAACCTGCTGAGGATGGCCGGTCTCGTGTTGCTGAGGTTCTGGAGTTGCCAAGGATTGCGGTTTACGAGGCGACGCGTGAGGGGGCGGTTGCCCGGGTCAAGGCGCTGGCCCAGTCTAACGTTGGCACAGCTCTTTACTAATTCCCCTCCGGGTGCCGTCGTGGTAAAATGCGGGCATGAAAATTGAAGGGTTGCACATAGGTATGAAGGTCCGGCACCCACAATATGGTGTCGGGGTAGTAAAGACCATTTCAGAAGTGACGGCGGACATCCAGTTCGACGACGGGAGACGGACGGTGGCGCCGGAGCCGAGCGGGTTGGAACCGGCGGAAGCGCAGGCCAGCATCCGTGGGCTGGACCTGCCACTGGCCCAGGTGGTCCAACTCACGGTTGATGCGACGATCCACAAGCTGGGGTTGGAGAGACCCGAATCGGTGATCGAACAGCTCGGGGTCCGATGGTACAAAGGACGAGCAGTGCTGCATCCCGCAGACCCGACGTTGCAGACCAAGGAAGTTCCGCTCGAAGTGCTCTTTCATAAGATCGTCGGTATTCGGAACCAATTGCGGGTGCTGGAACAGAAGATCAACGGGCACCCGACCTTGAATGACGGGGAAAAAGTCGAGATGCAGCAGTACATTACGCGCTGTTATGGTTCGCTGACGACGTTCAATGTGTTGTTCAAGGAGAAGGAAGATCAGTTTTAGCCTGTTCGGCATGAAGACTGCAAAGCCAGGTCGAGGTTTCACGCTTATCGAGTTGTTGGTAGTTATCGCCATCATCGCGATCCTCGCTGCGTTGCTGCTCCCTGCTTTGACTCGGGCAAAACTCAAGGCCCAGGGCATTCAGTGCATGAACAACCACCGCCAATTGGCACTGGCCTGGCGAATGTACAGCGAAGACAATCGGGATAACTTGGTGCTGGCCAGTGACGGTGGATCGTATCCGGCCCCCGCCTGGGTTACGGGTCTCATGGATTTCAACGGTGGCAACCGATCCAACTGGGATCCTGACGTGGACATCAAGAAGAGCCCGCTTTGGGTTTATTGTGGCAACAGTACCGGAATCTGGAAATGTCCGGCTGACCGCTCGACTGTCAAAATTGGCAGTGAGCTGAAACCGCGCGTGCGCAGCATGTCGATGAACTTCTGGTTCGGCGGTTTCGGCGGCGATGATGGCGGCCTATCGGGCGGCGGCTGGCGGCTCTACTTTCGAATGCCCGATTTGGTTAATCCAGGCCCGACGCGAACCTGGCTCTTGCTCGACATGCGTGAGGACAGCATTGACATCGGCAACTTCGCGCCTGATATGCGCGGCTGGCCGGATAAAGCCTCCCAAACCGGCTTCTACGATCTGCCCGGCATGTATCACGGAAAGGCCTGCGGCTTCTCCTTTGCCGACGGCCATGCCGAGATCAAGAAGTGGAGGGATCCTCGCACCACGCCACCCCTCGTCGTGAACGGCGAGATCAATGACCAGATTGCCTCGCCGGGAAATCAGGACGTTGTTTGGCTCCAGGAACGGTCCACTCGGAAGAAATAGTACACTCGCCGTAGTACCCTCGTTAGCCAACGAGGGTACTACGGCGAGATTCCCGGCAGGCTCCGGCTGGACGATGAGCATAGGCACGGCAATGGGCCCCCAGAAGGTGCGGGGCTGCGGGAAGAGTGATTCGGCTGGTTGGAGCTAGTGATCTGAAGACCCGCCGGGGCACCGTCGAAAAACCATCTTAACCTCCAACGTCGTAGAGCCTTACACGTTAGTCAGTCAGTCACCGGGGAGAGTGAAGCGCCTTCAAGGCTGGGTGATTTTCTTATTGCTGCTCCAGAAACTTGGGTGGATAATCGGGACCATGGCGAAGGGCAATCAGCGCTCACCCGCCACCGCGTGGGGCGTCACTATGGAGTCCTGGCTCGGCTGCCAGGGCTTGATCGCTAGTCGGCGCACTCTCAATGCGCCGAGTTTCGCCAGGCAAGGTGAAACTCGTCCAGGGTGCAAGCGGGGCGTTTCGTCACCCATGGACTCTCTCTTAACCTCAGGGGAGATTCAATTCTTCATAAGCCAAACTCCATGCAACGAGCACTTCTATTGGCGAGCCTAAGCCTGCTTGGCACACTCGTCGTCGCACCGGCTGCCACCCGAACCTGGATGGGCAGCGTTTCAACGGACTTCTATGACTCGGCGAACTGGTCGCCGAACGGCGTCCCCGCTTCTGGCGACACGCTCAACATCACCAACGGTTCCATTTCCATCTCCCCAGGTTTCGTCAGCTCCGGGCAAATTCAATGGACTGGGGGCACGCTCTATGGCGCGCTCGTCATCTCCACCGGCGCGACCATGGCGATCAGTGGGCAGGAAACAAAGCACCTCTGGTGCAATCTCACCAATGCAGGGACCATTACGCTATCCAGCCCCTTGGAGTTCGATAATTATGACCGGCAGCTCATGAATGCGGCTGGTGCGCTATTTGACGTGCAAGGGGACGTGGGGATTAGCGGCGGCTGGAGCGGCCAGCAATTTCTTAACGCGGGCACCTTCCGCAAAAGCGGCGGCACCAACACGCTCACCTTGAGCGCCGTGACTTTTGCCAACAGCGGGTTGCTGGACATCCAAAGCGGCACTCTGACCGTGGACACCGCGCTGGCCATGAATGGCGGCAGCATTCATTGCATCCTGCTAACCACCGATCACAGCAGTCTCTCGGGGACGTTGGTTGGGGGGGTGAACTGGACCAACGGGACGATGTATGGGGGCTTTGCCGTCGCCACGAATGGCACCTTTGCCGTTAGCGGGCCGGACACTAAGTACCTTAACTGCAATCTGACCAACGCAGGGACCATCACGCTGTCCAGTCCTTTAGGATTGATCGATTACGACCGGCAGCTCCGGAATCTGGCCGGAGCGCTGTTTGACGTGCAAGCGGACGTGGGGATCAGCGGCGGCTGGGGCGGGCAGCAGATTGCAAACGCGGGGACCTTTCGTAAGAGCGGCGGGACCGCCACCTGCGCCATTGATAGATATATCGCGTTCCTGAACAACGGCACGCTCCTGGTTCAAAGCGGCGGAATGGACCTCCAAGGCGGGGGCACGTTAACCGGGGCCTGCACGGCCAACCCTGGCACGGCCATTACTTTTAGCGGCGGGGCACTCAGCCTGGACCCGCATGCCGTTTTCAGCGGAGGCGGTTTTATCGGCATAGCCGGAGGCGGGCCTTCGTTAAGCGGTACGATGGCGACCAGGATGAGTTGGACCGCCGGAACTATTTATGGGGGCTGGAGCATTGCTCCCAACGGCCTGTTGGCGGTCAGTGGGCCGGACGCCAAGAATCTCAACTGCAATCTGACTAATGCAGGGATGATAACCCTGTCCGGTCCCCTGGGCTTCGTCGATTATGACCGGCTGCTGGTGAACTTGGCAGGGGCGCTTTTTGACGTCCAGGCGGACGTGGGGATCAACGGTGGTTGGGCCGGGCAGCAGATTGTCAATGCGGGCACTTTCCGCAAGAGCGGCGGCACAAACATTTGCGCCATTGATAGCCACATCGCGTTCCAGAACGGCGGCGCCATCCAAGCTCAAAACGGGACCATCCAGCTCAACGGTGGCGGTGCGCTAACCGGCTCCTGTTCTGCCTCCAACGACTCGACCATCCTGTTCAACAACGGCCTCTTCGTCGTGGCCCCCGCCGCGGCCTTCAGCGGCAACGGTTTTGTTGGGGTGGTTAACGGAGGCACGCCTGCGTTTATCGGTACGCTGGCCACCTCGATGAAATGGACCGGCGGGACGATTTATGGGGGCTGGAGCATTGCGGCCAACGGCCTGTTGGTCGCCAGCGGGCCGGATACCAAGAATCTCAATTGCAATCTGACCAACGCGGGGACGATAGCCCTGTCCGGTCCTCTGAGCTTCGTCGATTATGACCGGCTGCTGGTGAACTTGGGAGGGGCGATCTTAGATGTGCAGACGGACGTGGGGATCAACGGTGGCTGGAACGGGCAGCAGATTGTAAACGCGGGTACCTTCCGCAAAAGCGGCGGCACCAACACCTGCGCCATTGAAAGCCACGTCGCGTTCCAGAACAGCGGTGCCATCCAGGCCCAAAACGGGACCATCCAGCTCAACGGTGGCGGAGCGTTGGCCGGCTCCTGCTCCGCCTCCGGCGGTGCGAACATCCAGTTTAACAACGGCGCCTTCGTCGTGGACCCCGCGGCGAGCTTCAGTGGCAACGGTTTTGTTGGCGTGGTCAGCGGAGGCACGCCTACGTTTATCGGTACGCTGGCTACCTCGATGAAATGGACCGGCGGGGCCATTTATGGGGGCTGGAGCATTGCGGCCAACGGCCTGTTGGTGGCCAGCGGGCCGGACACCAAGGAGATGTGGGGCAACTTGACCAACGCAGGCAGCATCCACCTGTCCGGGCCTCTGAAGTTCTGCGACAATAACCGGCTGCTAGTGAACTCGGCCGGAGCGCTATTTGAGGTGCAAGCGGACGTGGGGATTAGCGGCGGCTGGAGCGGCCAGCAGTTTCTTAACGCGGGCACCTTCCGCAAAAGCGGTGGCACCAACACGCTCATCTTGAGCGCCGTGACTTTTGCCAACAGCGGGTTGCTGGACATCCAAAGTGGCACTCTGACCTTGGACACCGCGCTGGCCATGAACGGCGGCAGCATTCATTGCATCCTGTTGACCACCGATCACAGCAGTCTCTCGGGGGCGTTGGTTGGGATGGTGAACTGGACCAACGGGACGATGTATGGTGGCTTTGCCGTCGCCACGAACGGCACCTTGGCCATTAGCGGGCCGGATACCAAGTACCTGAACTGCAATCTGACCAACGCGGGCACCATCAGCCTGTCCAGTCCCCTGGGATTCATCGATTACGAGCGGCAGCTCCGGAATCTGGCCGGAGCGCTGTTTGACGTGCAGGTGGACGTGGGGATCAGCGGAGGCTGGAATGGCCAGCAGATTGTGAACGCGGGCACCTTCCGCAAGAGCGCCGGCACCAATACCTGCTCCATTTCCAGTTACATCGCCTTCCAGAACAGTGGCACAGTGGAATCCCAGCGCGGTCTTCTTTCGTTTGATGCCGGCTTTGCCAACGCCGCCGGCAGCCTCGTGGTCCGGCTCAACAGTGTGGCGGACTGGGGCCGGATTGCCTGGACCGGCCCGTTGACGCTCAATGGCCCCTTCAGCGTTAGCCTGCTTTCCGGTTACACACCGGGCCTAAGCAATACGTTCCAGGTGCTGACGTATCCATCTGTCACCGGCCCTTTCACCAGTTACAGCGGACTGGAACTCGGGGGCGGACTCAAGTTGACACCGACGCTGGGTCCAACCGCATTTTCGCTGACAGTGCAGACTTCTTCAGTTTCGCCGCCGCTGATCTCAAGCCATCCTGTTAGCCAGACCGTAAGCGCAGGAACTAATGTTACCTTCAGCGTGACGGCGTCGGGCACACCGCCGTTGAGCTATGTATGGCGGCTCAACGGTTCGAATCTGGCTAACGCGACGAATGCGACGTTGACGTTGACCAACGTGCAACCCAACCAGGCGGGCAACTACGCCGTTATGGTTACCAATGTGGCGGGATCGGTCCTTAGCTCCAATGCGGTGCTAACAGTCAACTCGACACCGACGAATTGCGCGGCAGCCCCGGGAAGCATGGTGTCATGGTGGACCGGGAACGGGAATGCGGAGGACAGTGTTGGCCCCAATTTCGGGATTATGGCGGGCGCCACTAGCTTTGCCCCGGGCAAAGTGGGGCAGGCGTTTAGTTTCGACGGGGTCTCCGGTTGGGTCGATATTCCTCTCCCGACCTCGCTCGATCCGACGGGTCCATTCAGCGTTGAGGCGTGGATTAAAGCAAATCCGCAACAACCTAACGGGGTCTTCCTGATCGTGGACAAGTCGCACGGTTTCACTGATTACACCGGTTGGGGGCTCCAGGGTAATGCCGATGGCACATTTGCGTTCTTTTTTGGCACCGGCGGATCCTTCCCCCAAGTCAACTCGGTGGGGAGCGTGCTGGACGATCAGTGGCACCACATAGCCGGTGTGTTCACCGGGACGCAGCTTCAGATTTTCATGGATGGGACCATGCAGGGCAGCGCGGCTCAGACAGCCCTGCCGGCCAGCAACTCGCGTCCGGTCGAGATCGGGCACTCGTGGGGTGGGGGCACGCCAACGCGGTATTACCGTGGCCTGATTGACGAGATTTCCTACTATAGTCGGGGACTCTCGTCCAATGAAGTGGCGGCCATCTATGCGGCGGGCAGCGCCGGGAAGTGCTCGGCGGTAACGCCAAGCATCTCAACCCAACCCGTCAGCCAGACAGTAAGCGCGGGAACCAATGTCACGTTCAGCGTGACGGCGACAGGCACAACGCCGTTGAGCTATCTATGGCGGTTCAACGGTTCGAACCTGGCGAGCGCGACGAGTGCGACGTTGACCTTAACGAACGTGCAACCCAACCAGGCGGGCAGCTACGCCGTGCTGATTACCAACGTGGCCGGATCCGTCCTTAGCTCCAATGCGATTCTGACGGTCAACTCGACGCCGACGAATTGCACGGCGGCGCCTGCGGGCATGGTTTCCTGGTGGACTGGGAATGGTAGCGGCGAGGACAGTGTCGGCCCCAACAACGGTATTGTGGCGGCCACCGCTACCTTCGCCCCGGGCAAGGTAGGGCAGGCGTTTAGCTTCGACGGCGTCAAGGGCTGGGTCGATATTCCTAACCCGACCTCACTTGATCCGACGGGCCCCTTTAGTGTTGAGGTGTGGATTAAGGCGAATGCGCAGCAAACCAGTCCCGACGGGCAGTTTCTGATCGTGGACAAGTCACACGGTTTTGCGGATGGCACCGGCTGGGGCCTCCAGGGCAATGGCAATGGTACGGTAGGGTTCCTCTTTGGCATAGGCGGAGGGGGAGACGCTGGTTACTTCCCCAAAGTCAACACCATAGCGAGCGTGCTGGACGATCAATGGCACCACCTTGCGGGCGTGTTCACCGGGACGCAGCTCCAAATCTACCTGGATGGGACTTTGCAGGGCAGCCTGGCTCAGACGGTCCTGCCGGCCAACAACACGCGTCCGGTCGAGATCGGGCGCTCATGGGGTGGGGGCACGCCGACGCGGTATTTCCGCGGTCTGATTGACGAGGTTTCCTATTATAATCGGGGACTCTCGTCTAATGAAGTGGCGGCCATCTATGCGGCGGGCAGCGCCGGGAAGTGCTCGGTGCCCATCCAAACTGGGTTGCGGGCCGATTACCTCTTCCAGAACAGCCTGGTCAGTTCGGTGGGCAACCCGCCGGCCTTATCCAATCTCGGCAACAATGCTTTTGTGACTGCCACGGTGGAGGGTGCGGCGCAAACCGTCCTGGCCTTTGGGTTCAACGACGGCTTGTTACTGCAACCTGGCACGAGTGTCATTCCGAGCAATGTGTTCTCCGTCGTGATCCTGGCCGAGTTGGACGATGTCTCCTACTACCGGCGGCTGCTGGGGTTCCCGGCAGTGGCCACCGACGAGGGATGGTACGTGCATAATGGGCGTCTGAGCTACTGGCCGGTAGTGGACGGCTCCAGTGAGGCAGTCGAGGCGGGTCAATTCGCCCAGTTCGTGATGACACGCGCGGCAGACGGCACGGTGCGTGGCTACGTGGACGGAGTACTACAAGCCGAGTTCCTGGACACCGACGGAAGCGCCGGGCCGGGGGCGAATGGCGTGCTGCGCTTTTTCCGGGACAACGCCACCGAGGCGTCGGCGGGCCAAGTCGCGCGCATTCGGGTCTATGATGTAGCACTGACGGATGCGCAGGTGGCGGCGCTGGATCGGCTTCCACCTGCGGGTCCAGTACTGGTGCTGACTCGTGCCGGGGACGCAGTGACGGTCTCGTGGTCAACGAACTACGCCGGCTATCGCTTGCGTTCGGGGCCATCGCTTACTCCGCCGATCTCGTGGAACACGGTCAGCAACGTAACGGTGTCAGGGCCGGTGTTTCAGGCGACGGTGAATGCGACTAACAACAGCGGCTTTTTCCAGTTGGTTAAACCGTAATCTCTAGTGACTTATGCGCACAACCTATTCAATTACCGCGCTGTCAATAGCAGCCTGGTGGTGGCTCGCCACGCCTGCGGCTATGGGGCAACCCGACCCACAGACTCTCGGCCTCGGCAGTATCAAGTGGACGCTGGGTTCGAACCCGGTAGGCCAGGGAAAACAGATCACTTTCGCCAATCCCAGTGGCCAGGGCACCGTAACGGCGACCCTGGACCTGCCCGACGTCATTCGCACCGACCGGGGGTTCACCAGCCTCTTCTCGCTCTTATCCACCAATGCCTGGTCGCCCTGGGATACGCGGATCATCGGTTGGGGAAGTCCGTTCGAGTTCTACGACAACTGCATCTATGGCCTGGCCAACCCGGTGAGGATCTCGGCCAGCGGTGTCTGGACTCCCGTGTACGATTACGACCGGGACAGTTATAGCTGGACGGTGCAGTTGACGGCGTCGCCTGCCTTCCGAGACGGTTCGCTCACCAAGACCTTCCCCAACATGCCGGTGCCCGCCTATCCCTATTTCCGGATGAATTTGACTGCGAATGGCGGCCTGCTGTTGTCGGCGAACGTCACCTATACTAATCAGCCGCCACCGGCCGACCAACCGCAGATTGACCAGAGGTACGCGGCTCGCGAAACGGGCCTCCATATCACGATTCACGGCCAGAATTTCGGGGCCGATACCACGCCTGCGTTCCTGATGCCTAATGGCGGGGCGGATGCCAACCTGGTAGCCAGCAACGTAAAGGTGACCAGCGCGACATTGCTCGAAGCCGACCTCTTCGTGTCACCCGACGCGGAACTTGGTGCGCGATTGCTCCGGGTCCGGTCCGGGGGCAGCGACAGTTACAAGACCAATGCCCTGGATGTTATCGCTCTCACCCTCGAAGTGAATCAGGGGGCCGCTACAGCGATCGACTCCGACCGGGTAGCCAATCATCCGACGGTGGTCAGGGCCTTCGTGGAGGACTCTCGTCGCATCCGGACTGTGCGGGGCACCCTTTGCGTTTTCAATGGAGAAAAACAGATAACCGGCTCCCCGTTTTATCCGTCAGCGCCCAACCGAAACACAGACCAGAATTACGCATATCTGGCTTGGGATTACACCTCGGTCAGAAATAACTACACCGAGGTGGACCGGTATTACCTGCGCGATTCGCTCAATTTTCTTTTCGGCAACAACGTCACCTACGGCACCCCGTCCCAGCTTCCGGTGGGGAGCCTCAGTTTTCTGCTGGTGATGTCCCCAACGGACCCATCATCGAATCCGTCCGGACTAAACGGCTTAAGCAGGAGTCAGGTGCTGGCGCGCACGAACTTGATTGTTTATCATGACGGATTGATCCGTAACTTCAAGACTACCAAGCCGCTGCGCGTGCTGGCCTTGGTGGATTACCGGTTCCACCCAAGACTCATCAGTCGCACGAAAGCTGACTTGAAGACTACCCAAGCTTATTTAGGAGCCCTGTATCCCGTGGACGGGACGAAAGTGTGGGTGTTTCCTGGGAGTTTCAGCCGTAGTGTCTTTGACATCGATGCCGAAAAACAGCCGGATGACGATGGCAACAGCTCTGGTTGGTATGCACGCGTTTGGGCCCGGCTTACCTCGGCGCTCGAGGAGCACAATCGGCGCTTCTCGGCCGACTACCAATGTGACCGGGTTGCGCTGGTATCGTCCGGGGTGGAAGTCGGCAAGATCGCCGAAGACCCTGGGACCGGTGGGATCACGTCTTTGGAGACCGGGGCGATAATCACCCGCGACAGCATGACGACCTTCGCCCATGAACTAGGACACTCCTGCGGGCTGGGCGATACATACGTTCCTCCTTCGTACGCGAACCTTATCAACCCACATCGTTTCGAGGCAACGGATGATGGCAACCCGGTGGAAGACGGCGCCGTGCGGCTTTTCCCCATTTATGACAGCGCAAAGAACCGCCCACTTATAGCAGTGACGGCCTGCGTGGCAGCCCCAGGTGGCCCGCCACGGATTTGGGGCGTCGGGACGTCTTATCAGCGAATCAGCCAGATGGGGATCTCGAACGACGAGAACACAAGATGGTTTGATCGGACCGAGTGGGACTACCTCCTGGGCCAATCCAAAGCAGGTTCCGTTATCGCCCAGACTCCGCCGCCGGTCGAGGGATACGTGACGATTGGTGGCGCTATCGATGTGACTGACAACATGGCCGAGGTGGAAGTCGTTCGGGATCCCAATGGAGCGAGGTGGCTGCCCACCGCGCCAGGCGACTATTGGATGGATCAACTCGACGCGATAGGCAATGTGCTCTCGAGCGAGAATTTCGGCATCCGCTTCTACGGTCCAGCCCGCGGCATAACGACCGAGACGGACTTTCGTGTCAGCGCTCCACTGGCGGCCGGTTGCGCCAAGGTCCAGCTTCGTCATGGCACCAAGGTGCTATTCAGCCGGGCGGTGTCAGCCCATGCGCCTACGGTGGCGGTCGAGTCGCCGGTTGGTGGAGAGACGGTCAACGCGCCCTTCGACCTCCGTTGGTCGGCCACCGATACGGATGGAAACGCTCTCACCTACTCGGTTTATTACTTGCGGGATGGGATCGAACCCAACGTCATTGCCCGCAACGTCCCTACTAACAGCTTCCACTGGGATCCGAGCCTGGTCGCGGGGAGCACTCAAGCCCGCATCGCGATCGTCGCCTCGGACGGGTTCAATGAGGGGGTGGCCACCTCGGCCGCTTTCACGGTGACGAAAAAGGGGCCGGTGGTCACAATTCTTTCGCCCTCGGATGGCACTTCAGTGCCGCTGGGTAGCACGGTGGTGCTGATAGGCGAGGGCTTCGATATGGAGGATGGATACTTGGCGGATAGTGCCTTCACTTTCAGTTCCGACTTGCAGGGGACCTTGTATCCGCTGCACAGCAGCATCGTGGCGACTACGTTGTCCGAGGGGATTCATACTATCACGTTGAGCGGAGTGGACAGCAATGGAAACACCAACCAGAGCAGCATTACTTTGACGGTTGGTGACGCGAACGTAGTGCCCGTGCTGGACTCCCTCGCGCCAACCAGTGGCGCCGCAGGCAAAGCCGTCACAATAACCGGGCGGAACCTCCTGGCCACCAACACCGTCGTGCTGTTTGGAACCAACGCCGCTGCGATCACAAGCCTCACGGCCACGCAATGCGTTGTCCAGGTGCCTGCCGGCTTGAGCTTGGGCGAGATGGGGGTGAGCGTCGCCATCGGGGACCATCACACGGAGACAACGGGTTTTTCGGTGCTGGCCGGGCGGCCCGTGATAACATCCATTCAACCAAGGCGCGGCCCTGCGGGCACCCCGGTGATCCTGAGAGTTGCCGAACTGGACCCAGCTACGAACCTGGTGGTTCGGTTTGGGGGGATGGTGGCACCCGTCCTGGACATCCCAGGTCAAAATGTGACGGTCGCGGTGCCCGCCAGCTTGGCACCGGGGTTGGCCGCGATCACCATTTCAAACGCTCTTGGAACCAGCGATCCGGCTACTTTCCAGGTCACCACGGGAGTGCCGCTCAGCATGGTCGTCCTCGATTCTGTGTCTCCCGCCCTCGGCCAGGCCGGCACTCACCTGACCATCCGGGGCAGCGGCTTCAGCACGGTGCTGACCAACAACGTGGTCAGTTTTGGTGGCGTGAAGACCCTGCCTTCGAGCATGACGGCCAACTGGGTGGAGGTGATCATGCCTCCGGGAATTCCCCCGGGCGAAGTCTCAGTGCTGGTTAGTGTTAGCGGCTATCCCAGCAATCCACTCTGGTTGACGGTATCTCCGAGTTCGGCTGATCTAGCCATCAGCCAGACCAGCCAGGCGACCGGCACCGGCCTGACCTTCACCCTCACGGTGGCGAACCTCGGCCCCAGCGATGCCACCGGCTTAAAGATCACGGATTCCTTGCCTCCTGGCACCACCGTGCTTGCGGCCAGCTCCACCATCGGTGTCTGCAGCGTGACCAACGGTTTGCTGACGTGTGCTATCAACCTCCTTACGAATGGGGGTACAGCAGTGGTGACCTTGCAGTTGGCGATCGCCACGCCGGGTTTTTATACCAATGTGGCTGACGTGAGAGGTGTCGAATCGGATCCAGTCACGTCGAATGACCTCGCCCGGCAAGTGGTATTATTCGGGGGGGCATTGCCGGTGCTGCACCTCGACCTGGTGGGCAACTCAGCGACGATTTCCTGGCCGGTAAGCACGCCCACGAACTTCGTGCTCCAGAGCTCGGCGAGTCTTTCGCCTGTTTCATGGTCCGACGTGCCTGGCACTCCGGCCAACGTGAATGGCCGCTTCCAGGTAACACAGAGCATCGGGAGCCAAAGTCGATACTATCGTTTGTTGAGCCGCTAAAGGGGCTCGACTCCAATATGGGAAACCGGGGCACGAAGCAACACAGGCCACCAGGATGGCCCACAAAACCTATGAGAACCTCCGTGACGATGGGGATCAGCGCGGTCACACTCGCCGCCTCTCTCTATGTACCAGTGCGGGCACAAGCGGCCCAAGACGTTCTGGGCTTCACCGCCTACCCCTTTCTGCGGCTGCCGCGGGGAGGACCTCCGACCAATTGCTGGCTGCAGATAGCCTCTGACCTTACTGTAGCGTGGAGTGCCAAAGTAAACGCGGATGTGCCGGATGATGTGGGGAGAAGCCTGGGGCCTGCCGCCGAGTACCTTTCCGTGCAGCCGCCTTCGGGCCAGATACCGAAAAACGGGAGCTATTATGTCCCGATCCAAATCGTGGCCGCTAGTTCGAGCCAACTTAAAGGCCTTTACCACGGCACGATTACCTTCACGGCCACAGGCTCGTTCGATCCTACCCGGCGGAACCCGTCGATAAACTGGCCGGTTGAGGTAGATTACGTGGCCAGAAACCAAGTGACCTTAAATACAGCCGGTAGCGGGACCACAGCAGCGTACTTCTCTCGTGTGGGGATAGGCACGACCGCCACCCAGCAGGTGAAGCTCAATAACCTGGGGCCTGATCATCTTTACCATTGGCGAGTCGCGGTGATTAACGGGGGCTCTTGGCTCAGCGTCTCACCCACTGCCGGAGAGGAACTCCCGAACTCGCTGGACGCCGGGCCTGACGGGACCGGGACGAACCTGACGCTGACGGCCAACACGACAGGTCTAGCCCCAGGAGACTATCAGTGCGGCCTAGTGATTACGGCCGACAACCTGCAAAACGGCTCGACCACAAATCTTGTTCGCCTGGATGTGAGCCAATCGTATGTCTTCTTACGTCAGAGCGTGGCCGCGCGCGGGATGGTGGAGCACATCAATATTGGCGGTGGTGGTTTCACCAGTGCCTCGGTGCCCTCGTTTCTGAAGAACGGTTCTCCGGATACGAGTTTGGTGCTGAACAACGTGACGGTGAAACCTGACCAGATCGAGGCTGATCTGTCTATCGATGCGAAGGCCGACCTGGGCCCTCGGACCTTGAAGGTCGGCATCAGTGGCGTCAATGTCTACCAAACGAATGCCTTGGACGTGATCGGCATTCGGCCGGAGTTGAGCCAAGGCACGACCAACTCACTCGGGAAGCTAGTGGTGGCCAACCACCCGACCGTGCTGCGGGCCTTCGTGCAAAGCGGAAGCGGGCGGACGTTCCAAAGCGTCAACGGGCTGCTGTATGTGTTTAGCGGAGAACAGCAGATGGCGGGTTCGCCTTTTGCTCCCAATGCGCCTTCACCGCACGCGGACATTACCGGGCGGCTGCTGTGCATTGATCACCCTACCGTCAAGGACAGCTACAGCAACGAGGAACGGTTCTACCTCCGCGATTCGCTCAACTTCTATTTCGGCAAGGACTTGCCGGGAGGACGCCAGATCCCCGTAGGGAATTGGGATTTCTTCCTGGCCTTTTCGGTCACCAATCTGTCCCAAACTCCCCCTTCCCTGGGCAGCCTCACGAAGACCGAACTCCTGGCGCGCAAGGATTTCATTCATTTCCAGGTGCCCAAGACTCAGACCTTCCGCACGACCAAGCCCCTACGCGTGCTCGCGCTGGTGGATTACCGGCTCCCCCCAAAACTCATGAATCGCGTGAAAGCCGGCTTGAGGACTACCGAAGCTTATCTGGCAGCCGTTTATCCCCTGGACGGCACGAAAGTGCGGGTGTTCCCTGCGAATTTCAGCCAGAGTGTCTTTGATATCGATGCCCTAAGACAGCCGGATGACGAGGGCAAAAGCTCTGAATGGTTTGCCCGCGTTTGGGCCAAGCTCACCTCCGTGCTCGCGGAGCACAATCGCCTCTTCTCGTCCGACTATCAACGCGACCGGGTAGTGCTGGTGTCCACGGCTCAGAATGTCGGCCAGATCGCCGAAGATCCCGGCACCGGCGGGATCACGTGCTTGCAGACCGGAGCAATCATCACCTCCGACAGCATGACGACCTTCGCTCATGAACTGGGGCATGTCTACGGGCTGGGCGATACGTATGTGCCTCCCACCTATACCAATCTAATCAACCCCATAAGGGTCGATGCACGGTCTGACGGCAACCTGGTAGAGGACGGCGCCGTGCGCCTGTTCCCCACCTATCAGATTGCAAGAATGCGCCCACTCGTCGGGGTGACGGCCTGCGTGGCAGCTCCAGGTGGCCCACCAGTGATCTGGGGTGTCGGGACGTCTTATCAGCGAGTCAGCCAGATGGGGGCCTCGGACGACGAGAACATACGGTGGTTTGATGGGACCGAATGGACCTATCTCCTGGGAGTATCCTTCGGCGGCGCTGCCACCCCCAACACTCCGCCGCCGGACGGGGATTTTGTGACGATCGGCGGCGTGCTCGATGTGGCTGATAACCTGGCGGAAGTGGAAGTCGTTCGGGATCCGAATGGAGCGAATTGGCTGCCCACAGAGTTCGGAGGTTATTGGATGGACCAGCTTGATGCCACAGGCGCCGTGCGGTCGAGCGAGAGTTTCGGCGTCAGTTTCTACGGGCCAGCCCGTGGCTTTATGACCGAGACCGCCTTTCGCGTCAGCGCTCCGCTGGCGGTTGGTTGCACGAAGGTCCAGCTTCGCCACGGCACCAACGTGTTGTTCAGCCGGGCGGTTTCGGCCCATGCCCCCACGGTAACCGTCCTGTCTCCGGCCGGCGGGGAGACGGTCAACGCTCCCTTCGACCTCCGGTGGTCCGCCAACGATACGGATGGAGAAGCGCTCACCTTCTCGGTCTATTACTTGCGCGATGGGGTGGAGCCCACCGTGGTTGCCCGCAATGTTGCGACAAACGGTTTCCACTGGGATCCAAGCACGGTGCCTGGGAGCGCTCAGGGCCGCATCGCTGTAGTCGCCTCGGACGGATTCAATGAGGGCATGGGGACCTCGGCGGCATTCACTGTGGCGAAGAAGGGGCCGGTGGTCAGTTTTCTTTCGCCCTCGGATGGCATTGCCGTCTCGACTTCGGACAGGGTTGTCTTCGTGGGCAGCGGGTACGATTTAGAGGACGGGTGCCTGCCGGACAGCGCCTTCACCTTCAGCTCCAACCTGGATGGTCCTCTCTATCCCTTGCACAGCAGCCAAGTGGAAACGAATCTGTCCTTTGGAGTCCACACTATCACCCTAACTGGCGTGGACAGCGATGGGAACACCAATCAGGCCAGCATTACCGTGACTGTCGGCGACCCGGGCGTGGTCCCGGCGTTGGACTTCCTTACGCCAACCAGCGGCGCGCCAGGCACGGCGGTCACGATTACCGGGCGGAACCTGTTGGCCGCCAATACCCTTGTGTTGTTCGGAACGAACGCTGCTCCAATCACGAGCCTCACCGCAACGCAGTGTGTTGTCCAGGTGCCTGCTGGCTTGAGTCCCGGAGAATTGAACGTGAGCGTAGTCATCGGGAGTTTTCGCACCGAGACGACCTCTTTCACAGTGCTGGCTGTGGGGGGTGCCATAGGTTCGGCTGATTTAGCGATCAGCCAGACAAGCCAGGCGACTGCCACCGGTTTGACCTTTACGATCACGGTGGCGAACCGTGGCCCCAGCGACGCCACCGGCTTGAAGATCACAGACTCCTTGCCCCCTGGCAGTACCGTGCTTGGGGCCACCGCCACCATTGGCGCGTGCAGCGTGACCAATGGTTTGCTGACCTGTGCGATCAATAAGCTTACCCATGGTGCGTCAGCAGTCGTGACCCTGCAGTTGGCCATCGCGACATCCGGCCTTTACACTAATGTGGCTGACGTGAGAGGCGTGGAACCGGATCCAGTCACGACGAACAACCTGGCCCGGGAAGTGGCATTATTTGGTGCGGCGTTGCCCGTGTTGCACCTCGACCTGATCGGCAACTCAGCCGTGATTTCCTGGCCGGTAACCACGCCCGCGAACGTCGTTCTCCAAACCTCGCCAAGCCTCTCGCCCGCGTCGTGGGTCGACGTGCCAGGCACACCGACCAACGTCAGTGGCCGCTTCCAGCTCACGCAGACCATCGGCAATCAAAGCCGATATTATCGTTTGCTGAGCCCTTAGTGGAGATGTTCTACAAATCATCTTCACGGGACGGGTTGCCGGCATGTGGCCGGCTTACAATGTTCGAACGATCTCGGCCGGCAACATGCCAGCGCTCCGGCCTCAACAGTGCGGAAACTCCAGGCTCAGCCGGAATCCACGAGGTCAGCGCCTAACTCTTGGACTCATCCGCCACTCGGAAGCCAGTGCCGGAGGCTATATTAGCAAGGGGTAAGCAGGAGGATGGCAAGGGGAAAGCAGGGGGAAGGCTTTCCCCCTGCTTTCCCCTTACTATCCCCATGGTATACTCCTGCTTGTAAACGTCTTGCGGGTGGCTGGATCTCCGCCCATCGCTTCAGTCCAGATGATCCCGGTGTAGTGCTTTGTCGGGGCGAAGAACTGAGCTGAAGGCCAAACGGAGTGCTGGAGTGTTATGGAGTATTGGGATTCCGCACTCCAACACTCCAGCACCCTCGGCTCACCCGTTTTTCACGGCATCAGGAGTTCTGAGGCTAGGTCTGGGGCGGTCGCTTGATTCGTTGATACGCCTCGAGCGCCACCTCCCGGGAGATGAGGTGACTCACGATGGGGCGGGGGTAGGTGCGATCAAGTTCGACGCCGGCGGTTGCGAGCTCGGCGGGCGGGGCTTGCCAGGGATGATGAATCCACCTGCTGGGCAGTCGCGCCAACTCGGGTACCCAACGGCGGACGTAATGGCCCTCGGGGTCGAACTTCTCGCCTTGGCTGACCGGGTTGAAGATGCGGAAGAAGGGCGCGGCATCGGCGCCGCAACCGGCCGTCCATTGCCAGCCGAGCGTGTTGTTGGCGAGGTCGGCATCAACGAGCGTATCCCAGAACCAGCGGGTGCCTTCCTGCCAGGAGAGGAGCAGGTTCTTGACAAGGAACGACGCCACCACCATGCGGACGCGGTTGTGCATCCAGCCGGTGGTCCAGAGTTCGCGCATGCCCGCGTCCACCAAGGGATAGCCGGTCTGGCCGTGCTGCCAGGCACGGAGCCACGCGGGGTTCTTCCGCCAGGGGAACCGGGCGAATTCGGGTCGCAGCGGCTGCTCGGCCGTATGGGGAAAGTGGAAGAGCAGATGGTGTGCAAATTCACGCCAGCCCAGCTCGGTCAGGAACTGCCAATGACGCCACACCGATGCCGGAGTGGACTCCGACTCAGCGAAGCGCTTCACCGCGTGCCACACTTGGCGGGGGCTCATCTCACCGAAGTGCAGGTGCGGGGAGAGGCGGGACGTGCCAACAAGGTCGGGTCGGTTTCGACCATCGAGGTAAGCCAGGAGCCCACCGTCCAGAAAGCGCTCGAGTTCAGCCTCGGCGCCGGCGCTGCCCGGCTTCCAGGCCGCGCGCAGACCCGCGGCCCAATTCAGTTTAGGTTCCAAGGCCAGCACGGTCAGTGGCAGTGACTCAGGTTGCTGGGAAGGTGTTATAATTCTTCGTGGAGTGGGCAGCGGCTTGGCCGGTTCGGCAGTGGCCAGGCAGGTCTTCCAGAAGGGCGTGAAGACCCGGAAGGGCCGGCCAGCTTTGTTCTGGATGGTCGAAGGCTCGTGGAGCAGCGCAGCGTTATAACTCTCAGTCTGCAAGCCCGCCGCGCGCAAGGCTTCCTCCACCTTCCGGTCGCGGGCGATGCTAGCGGGTTCGTAGCGCCGGTTCCAAAAGACCGCTTTGGCCTCCGTCGCCTTGGCTACGCTTAACAACTCGGCTAGGGACGTGCCTTGGCGGAGGACCAGTTCCGCGCCCGCCGCTCGAAACTCCGCCGCTAGTTCCGCCAGGGATTGATGCAGCCACCAGCGCGAGGCACTGCCGGGCGGCCAGGCGCCTTCTTCCTCCGGCGCCCACACGAACACCGGCACGACCGGCCCGCCACACCCGCAGGCTGCTTGCAGCGCCGGGTTGTCCGCCAAGCGCAGGTCCTGCCGCAGCCAGACGATAACCGGTGAGGCTGCAGTACGGTATGCGCTTGTATTTATCACGAGCGGGACCCCCAGTTTATTCCAGCGGCGGCCAGCGGGCTGCGGAGATCGAAGCCCGCATTCCCACATAGAGCGCAACGACCACTATCAACTCAGACACTATCAGCCACCAGAACCATCCTCCCGACCATGCCCAGGTGGCCGCTCCCGACAAGAGTCCCGAGACGAGCATCACCCCGATCATCGTCAAGCCCCGCCCCGCCGACTTAGCCTCCTCGGTGGGCAGGGAAAGCGGCACCCCCTTGCCGCCGAGGTTGGGGAACAGCGAATAAACCGGGAGGGCGATCACCCCCGGAAGCAGCAAGGCCAACTCCGAAATCCGACCCCGCATCACCCACGCGAGCACCCCGAAGGCCAGGAGCACAGGCAGGGTGAGAAGACATAACACCGCCCGGCGGGCACCGTGGCACAGCGGCGCCGGGCCTGCTATCGGGGCAGCCCGAAACAGGTCCGCAGCCTGCCATTGCTGAGAGTATTGGACCAGCGTCAGCCCAAGCACCGGAATGAGTCCGAGGAACACGCCCGCGAAGGCCACTCCGAAGTCGCCTCCGCCGTGTTTGGCATGGTCCTGAACCATGAAGATGATCGGAAACACGAGCATCGGCGCCACGCCGGGATAGACCCGCAGTTTCGTATCACGGTCACGCACGAGGTACGCCGCCGTGAGCAAAAAGGCCGCCCGCGACACCGAATCGCGCAGCCACCAACGCAGCGGTGGCACCGCCACGGCCAGATCCAGCCAGCGGCGGCGGGCACGCCGTTTCGGCCGCAGCGTTGATACTTCGTTGAGGGCTTGCAGCCCCGATCCGTAATCACGAGCGAGTGTGCCAAAAGCCAGCCAAAGAACTACCGCGGTCGCCGCCACCCCCCAAGCGGCCAGCGCCCATGAACCGCGGGCTCCGCTTCCCCCGAAAGCGTCGTCCAGCCCGGCAAACCAGGCCGGGGGCAGCAGGCAAACCCACCATGACGTCGCGGCCAGGTGCATTTGGCCACCGCCACCCATGACCATTCGCGGCACCAACTGTCCGGCCAGGACGGCCCCAAGGGCGACCAATACCTGCGTGGCCGTCATCAATCCGTCGAGCCGTTCGCGCCCGAACCAGCGCAGGCAGACCTGGTAGGCCAGCACCACGCAGCCCGTGCCGAACAACGCCTCCATACTGGTGGAGATAGCGTGGACCACGGGAAAGGACCACCCACCATCCCGCGCGCCCACGCCCACGATGAAGCCGCAGAGATTGAAGGCCCCCGCCAGCCAGAGGGAGACCTGCACCAGCACACCGACCTTAGCCCACAGCAACGCCCGCGGCGTCACTGGCCGGTGCAGCAGGATGTCCGCCTCCTCTTTGTTAAAGAGCACTTCGCCCGCTGACGCAGCGATGAACAGGCCGAGGAAGACGAACGTCATCCCATGCAGATACACAGACAGCGCAAAGACCGGTTGCCCCTTGAAGAACAAAGCGAACAAGCCGAAGAACGCATAGAATACCAGCGTCATTGCGAGCTTCGATCCGACCGAGTTCGGTGCGGTCTCCTTGCGCAGTCCACGCGCGCTCCGGCCGCGCAGGAACAGCGTCAGAAACAGCCGGCGCAGCGTCTGTTCCGGCGAAGGCGCAGTCGCCGCGCCGCGCGTCCCGCCGACGGCTTGCTCCGTCGCGTCGTTGCTGTCCGGGGTTGGCGGGTTGCTTTGCCCTGCAGTGGGGTTCATGGCCGGAAGGTCTTCGCGAAGTCCGCAGCGCGGTGCTCCAGCTCGGTGCCGCCGGTCAATTGCGTAAACAACCGTTCCAGCGTATCCACGCCCCGCGCCGCCACCAATTCCGCAGGCCGCCCGTCCACCAGCATCCGGCCCTTATCAATGATGATCACCCGGTCGCAAACGCGCTCCACCACATCGAGGATGTGCGAGCTGTACACGATCGTCTTGCCCTCATGGGCCAGGGTCTGGATCAAGGCCTTGAACCCGACCGCCGCATTCGCGTCCAAACCATCCAGCGGCTCGTCGAAGAATACTACCGGCGGGTTGTGCAGCAGTGCTGCCGTGATGACCACCTTCCGACGCATGCCCTTCGAATAGGCCCCCAGCAGCTTGTCCGTGAGCGTCTCGAAACTGAGATCGAAGAATGCGATGAACTGCTTGATGCGGGCGCGAGCGGCCGTTTGCGGGATGGCGTACAGCGCGGCGACCATCTCCAGGTATTCGAGGCCCGTCAGCGACTCAAAGACCGCCCCCGACTCCGGCACAAATCCGACGCGCCGCTTCACTTCGATCGGTTCGCGGAGCAGATCAAAGCCACAAATGGTGGCTGTGCCGCTGGTCGGATCGAGCATGCCGGTCAGCATCTTCAGGGTGGTAGATTTTCCCGCTCCGTTGGGACCGAGAAAGCCCAGAATCTGGCCCGCCGGCACCTCGAATGAGAGGCCATCCACCGCGGTCTGCGCCCCGAAGCGCTTTGTGAGCTGTTGAACAACAATCATGTGCGCGGACCTCTTTATGTCGCAAGACCGCTAGCTTGGCGACGAAAAAGCAGGCTGAACCATTGCTCGAAGTGGCAGGCGCAAAGCGGGCGGGCGGCCGCACGAAGCGGGCGGACGCGTCTTGCTCGCTTCTTACTTCCCGACCATGCCCGCCGCCGCTCCCGCTTCGGGCTGACAAACATCAAGGATCTTGGGTGGGACAGCCGCCCCGACAATCGATCCAGGCTGGAGGAGGTTGAGCCAACCGAAGAAGCGGTTACGGTAGAAGGGATGGAAGAACGAAAGGAGGACCAGCGGCAGCACCAGCCCCAGCGAGATGGCCGAGATGGACAAAATAGCGAGCAAGCCCTCCCCCCAATCATTGCGGCCACTTGCCGAGCCAATGATGGCAAACGGCGTCGCGATGGCCGTCCAGGCCAGCACCGTCCAGACTGCCAACCAGACGATGCAACGGACTCGTCCAAACCTCCGGCGGAGGCAAAGGCCGGTGAAGCTCAGGGCCAGGGTCACCGCCAGGTTCGTCAACGCCAGCAAGGCAGCCAGGTAAGGCCGCATGTCGAGCCAACCACTCTGAAGCTCCAATAGCGTGGGGAGAAAGGCCAGGAAACTGAACCCCGCTAATACCGGCAGCGTCTTGAAGAAGGCCCCCATGCGAGAACGACTCTCCAGAAAGGGCATCAATAACCACACCGCAGCCAGCCCAACGACTGATGAGCAGGCAGCCTGCAGCAAGCTCCACTCCTTGCCGTTCATTAGGCCCACGAGAGCAGTTGTCCCCAGCGCGCTGGTCAGGACCGGCAGCCAGAGCCACCACGCCTCAGGTGTGCGATTTTGCCGGGGCAGAAACAGCATCAGGAGAATCAGCAGCCAGAATAGGGATTTGAAACTGACCGAGGTTGCCGCGATCATCTGCGGCGGTTCAGGCGTTGGGGGTTCCCACGTATACGCTACCGGAGTGCCTTCCCGGGCGCCCAACCCGCCCAGGTCGGCACAAGCAATCAGCGTGACCTGGGTCGTATTGGTAAAGGGTACTCGCCATGAGTACGCGCAGGTGCTGCCTCAGCCATATTGGAATTTGCCTGCCTTTAGCCGGTTGGTGCCCTGGAACACCGCGAACTCCGGCGGATGCTGGCGGTCCGGCGTCGGGAACTGATAAGCGCCACGGTCCGCGCCCAGCAACTGGTACCCGAGCCAGAGGGTATCGCCTTGGGGCCTCCCCTCAACCGAATTGGTCAATGGCCCGCCCGCGACCAGGTTGGCCGGGTGTTGCTCGTCCGCGACTACCGTGCCAGCATTGAGGCGCACCACCTCGGTTTCGCCCTTCCGCAACCAGACCTCATCCAGCGAATATCTCCCCACCGGCAGGTTCACTGTTCCTTCCGGCTCATCTAAAACCACAGTCATCGCAGGCTTCGCCGTGAGGATGAGGCGATGCAGGTCCGCCCCAGTCACTTTCAGCTCTGCCAGTCGGGGTGCCTGCTCCTTGAGCGTGACCTTGTAACTAGGCAAATCGGTGCCGGGCTCGTAACGGCAATCCAAGTCATAGGCCTGGTGGTCGAAGAACACTCCCTTCGTAAAGTTGCAGAAATCGGCCGAGGAGGAGGTCAGGTGAAACGCCCGCCGCCGTTCGCCCCATGACCGCAGCAGCAGGTACTGTGGTGAGACGGGGCCCGTGCCGTCGGGCAGGTTCTCCACGAGTCCAAATTGCCATTCCTTCCCGCGCAGGCTCAACCGCGTCTCCCAATAGGAGCAGAGACCTGCGGAAACACCCATACTGCCGCCCTGATAGGAACTGAAGTCGAGTTGCAGTCGTAAGGCACGATTCCCTGTTTCGGCGGGAAGGACCAAATGGACGTTCGTAAAGGACTGGATGTCATTCCTGGAAGCGCTTGTAAATGTTCCCTTGGCATCATCCGTCAGATCCCGATTGCGATTCAGATCCAAAAAGAGCCGCCCCCGTCCTTTGTCCCAAATGAAAGGCATGGCCTGCTCAGTGCGCGGCCCCCATAACAGCGATCCGCGAAACACATTTTGCCCGGGCAGTGCAGGCTCCTTCGGGAAAGGAGCGGTCTGAACCTTGACGCCGGCCGCGCGAAAAACGAGCACCTCGTCTGTCTCCTGGTAATTGAGGTCCGCAGTGTAGGTGGTCCCGGGCGAAGCAGCAGCCGGCTCGGCCGGTGCCGCAAACGCAGACAACCGAGCCGAAATGCCGAGCCCGAGCCAGGCCAGGAGCGCCAGCGGCATTACTGTCAGCCGGACCGCGATTCGCCCCGTGCGTCTGAGGCTCGGCTGCTCCAAGGCCTGAACTGCCGGGCCAGCACCCCTGGCCGCCAAACGAGTAGACGGCGAGCTACCTTTCGCTCCGTTCATGCGCCGAGACTCTCACCCTCGGCTCACGGCGTCAACCCTGCTTGCGCGTACCTGCGACCGCCCGGCACATCGCGTTAGTGCCACCACTAGGCGCTTAATGCGCACGGCCGCCTAGGAGGGCAGCCTTCAGGCTGCAGGACTGCGGGATTTGGGTGCGCCATCTGGAAGTCAGGGACTCGTGTAACTCGTCCCTCCGAAGCGTGGGGATCTGGCCCTCTGGGCAACAGGCCCACCGCGGTTTCCCCAGGCTTTGGGGTGGCTTTAAGGTGGCTTGGGGGTCGCATGTAGGTGGCCTTAAGGTGGCTTTGGGGTGGCTATCCCCTGGCTATCAACACGCTTCGGGGTGGCTTTGATGTCGCATTGGGTGACTTTGCCCCGGTTCTACTCCTGGAGTGCGTGGGTTTCGCTTCTGCTTTCGGCGGCTTGCTGCACATGAAGGCGCCAGCAAGCTTGTCGCACCCAAACCCTTCGCGACACCTTAAGATTCGTTGGGATGAGCGGGTCTGCTCAGCGGGATCAAGCCAGAATACGGTCCTTGCGAAGTTCGCGCTGCCCACAAGGGTAGTTCCGTATAGCAAGACATTAGCCGCTACTAGTCCACTGTGGGGATCATCTCTCTGCGCGAGCTGGTCCGGCGTCCGTGCGGTCAAAACTACCGGTTGAAGAACGCTAAGGTATTGATACGATGTGCCCGTGACCGGTAACCCGGAGAACCAATTCTCCCTTACCCGCGTAGCGCGCAGCCGAGCGGTGCGGCGAAGAAGCAAACTCGTATCACCTGTTGTCCGAACTGCTGATAGCGAGGCTCGCTCTGAAGATTTGTCCTGACGGCTATGGGGTCAAAGCTGACGAAAAGAACACTTATGGATCATCCGCCCAAAATCGGCAACCCGCTTCGAAAGCACGCGGTCGTCGCTGTGACGCTGACGGACGCTATTGCCTTTTGTCGGAGCTTGGTTACCGGGGTTGCCCTCTGCCTGGCGGTCCTCGTCACGCTGTTAAGCAACTCAACTATCTTGGCTGCGGCGTCTTCCGTTGTTACCAACTTCAACGATTTCTATAATCGTCCGTTGCAATCGGGGGAGGGGCAGAGGCTCTTTCGCATCCCGGCGGTAGTCACCTATGCGGATCCGGAATGGAAGATTCTCTTTCTACAGGACGGCGCACGGGGTTGCTCAGTCCCGCCCTCTTTTCAACCATCGGGGGTAGGCCCCGGCGATATGGTTCTAGTTCAGGGCAGCCAGTCCGCCTTGCCGGCAGCCCGCGATGCGCTCTGGCTAAGCGACACCGACATTCGACCACTTGGCCGCGGCGAATTACCCAAACCAGTACCGGTGGACGCCGCGGGCCTGTTTGCGACCGAAAACGCCTTCCGCAGGATGGAAGCTAAAGGCACCGTCCGGGCGGTGTACGATTATGGGAGGTTGCGACTGACCGTTGTTATAGACAAACAGAGGTTTGCGGTTTGGGTGGGCCGCCATCGACCAGCCGATCTGGACCATTTACGGGACGCTCAAGTGACGATTCGAGGCGTGTGCAACCACCGACCAGAACCCGACGGCAAGTTGGGAGTCGATATTCTGACCTCCGATTTCCGGTCGCTGCAAATTGATCGAGCCGGTCCGGCCGACAGCTTTGGCGCCAAGCTCATCGCGATATCGGACATCCTGACTAGTCCACCAGCGAACGAACCCCAGCGGGTCCACGTTAAAGGAGCGGTGCTCGAGCAGAAGCGCGGCGAGTCTCTCCTCATTCGCGATGCGACTGGCCAGTTGCTGATACGCACTCTGCAGAGATTGTCCCTGGCCAAAGAGGACGTCGTGGAAGTCATCGGATTCCCCGTGGACATGGCGGGAAAACGCGTGCTCGAGGACGCCGAGTTTCGGGTCGTGGAAGCATCCCGCGCCAGGGATGTGACCGCCGCCCAAGCGGATCCCGCGTTGCCGGTCCTCACTTCTATCAAGAGTGTGCTGGACCTGAATCGGGAACAGGCTCGGCACCATTATCCGGTGAAATTGCGGGGCGTCGTAACTTGCTGCAACCTGACCTTAGAAGCGGTCTTCCTTCAGGATGGAGACGACGGGATCTATGTGGAGTTAGGGAGCCTGAAGGTCAACCTCAAGGCCGGACATGTGGTGGAACTGCAGGGGTATACACTGCCCGGCGGAGTGCTTTCTATGCTTGCCCCCATCAAAATTGATATCCTGGGAGAGACCAACCTGCCTGCGGCCAAACCTATGACGTTCCAGGATGGCTCTACGGGTGCCTACGACAGCCGCCGTGTCGAGATCAGAGGAGCGGTCCAATCGGTAGGTAAAGACGAAGAGAACTTCTTGCTGGACATTCTTGGGACGGACGGCCGTTTCCGTTCCTGCTGGATGCCCAGACTGCCCGGCTACACGCTTCCATCGAACCTGTCGAACAGCGTGGTGCTAGTTCGCGGCGTCTGCATGGTGGATGTGAGCCCGCTGGGAAGATTCCAGGGACTCAGCTTAGCCATTGCCAGCACGAACGACCTGGAAATCTTAAAGCCCGCCCCGGAGGACCCGTTTGAGCTTCCAACTCAAGGCATCGGAGACGTGGAACGGTTTCTTCCTCCCAACGTGGCCACCCGGCTGATCAAAGTACGAGGAGTCGTCACACTGAGCCGGCCGGGTCGCGCGATGTACGTCCAGGACTCTACCGGAGGCATTCTGGTCCAAACTTATCTAACCAACCGAGTCGAAGTGGGTGATCAGGTGGAAGTCATCGGATTTCGAGCCCAAGGCAAATTCACCCCCGTGCTACAATATGCAACTTTTGCGGTAGTACGGAGCAAAGTCCCTATGCCGGATCCAGCGGCTCTACCGGCGGCGGTTGTGTTGGCGGGAACCAACAATATGTTGGTTCAGATCGAGGCGCGACTACTGGACGACGTGCCCGCTACGTTTGCTCCCGAGTTCCACCTGGGCGATGGCCAGGTCTTGTTTACCGCCGCGATAGAGCCGAGCCAATCAATGCGCCGTTACCCATCCTACCGAGCGGGCAGCCTGCTTCGTGTCACGGGGATTGCTGACCTTCGCGGTGATGATGAGACAGAGCGACCGAACTCGTTGAGGTTGCTCATGCGGGATCAAACGGATGTCAAAGTACTGCGAAAACCGACTTGGTTCACTGCCAAGAGGATGTATACGCTCGCAGGACTCTTGGTCCTGGCCGGGGCGGCGTCCATGGGGTGGGTAGTCGCTCTCCGACGCCGCGTGCGCCAGCAAACAAAGCTTATTCGGCAGCGATTGGGGCGGGAAGCAAGTTTGGAAGCCCGCTACCGCGAGTTGGTTGAGAACGCCAATGATATCATCCTGGCCTTTGATAGAAGCGGCCAGATCCTGTCCATCAACCGTGCGGGGGAGCGAACCCTGGGCTACAGCCGTTCAACGGCGCTGGAGATGAAGCTGCAGCAGATCGTCGTGCCCGAGCACCGGGCACAGCTTCAGAGCCTCCTCAGCGGCAGCGCTGAACCACAAACAATGATGGGTATCCACGAGCTGGGGGTGCTCACGAAAGATGGGCGCGTCTTAACGCTGGAGTTGAGCACGCGATGGCTCGGGTCGGAGGCGGGGGTAGCCCGCTTTGAGAGTATCGCCCGCGATGTGACCGAGCGGAAAAACGCCGAAGAGCGGTTGCGCGCCAGCGAAGCACAGCTTGCCGAAGCCCAAAGAATCGGCCACCTCGGCAGTTGGGATTTTACGGTATCCTCCCGCTCGCTCAAACTGTCCGCGGAGGCTCTACGGCTGTTGGACCAGCCTGCCGACACTGCTCTGCCCCCCAGAGCAGTGCTCTCATTCCTGTCGCCGACCGAACGCCACGGATTTCGGACGGCTTTGAAGGAGGCAATCCGCAACGGCGGAGCTTTCGACATGGACTGTCGCCTGGTCCTGCCGCGAGGGCGGGAGCGCATCGTGCATACCCGGGTCGAAACGGGGAGCGATGCCACGGGCAATTGCGCGCGGGTGTTTGGTACTTTTCAGGATATGACAGAGCGCCGTGATCTGGAGACGCAGTTGCGGCAGGCGCAAAAGATGGAGGCTCTTGGCACGTTGGCCGGCGGGATTGCCCACGACTTCAATAACATCCTGGCCGCAGCCATAGGCTACCTGGAGCTCGTGCGGATGGACGCCAAGGATCGGCCGGAGATTCTGGAAAACCTGGACGAAGTGGATAAAGCCAACAACCGAGCCACTGACTTGGTCCGCCAGATCCTGGCGTTCAGCCGGCGCGGTCGCCAGCAACGCCAACCCCTCCACCTTCAACGCGTTGTCACCGAGTGCCTTAAGCTGCTGCGTTCGACCCTCCCCGCCGGCATCCAAATCGACACGCACCTCCAACCCGAGCCGCTAATGGTGCTGGGAGATCCGACCCAAATCCACCAGGTGATGATGAATCTATGCGCCAATGCTGCCCACGCCATAGGAGGCAAGCCCGGCACTTTGACCCTCCGCCTCGCCGCCTTCGAAGTCAACGCTGAATTTGCCCGGACCCATCCGGACCTGAAGGTGGGGCAATATGCCAGGCTGGTGGTCGCTGACACCGGTCACGGCATGAGCGGAGAGGTGCTCGCTCGCATCTACGATCCCTTCTTCACCACCAAAGGTCCCGGAGAAGGCACAGGCTTGGGCTTGTCGGTCGTGCATGGCATTGTCAAGGATCATAGTGGGGCCATCCAGGTCACCAGCGTGGTCGGGTCGGGCACAACCTTCGACATTTTCTTCCCGATAGCAGATGCTTCAGCAACTGGCGTTCAAGCGCCCTCGCCCGCCGTTGCGCCAGGTCACGGAGAGCGCATCCTTTTTGTGGATGATGAACCCGCGCTTTGTCAAACCGCTTCAAAGCTCCTACGGTCCTGGGGCTATCAAGTCACGTTCTACACTCAGCCAACGGAGGCTATCCGCCAATTCCAAGCCCAGCCGCAGGCCTTCGACCTGGTGGTGACCGACCTGAGTATGCCCGGTTTATCCGGTCTGGATTTGGCTGTTGAACTCCACAAAATAAGACCAGAGATGCCGATTATCCTCTCCAGCGGATACGTGGAAGAGTGGACCTCGGATTGGGCGCAAAAGAAGGGGATCAAGGAGTTACTCTTGAAGCCAGTAGCGCCCATCGATTTAAGAGCTGCGGTAGGCCGGGTTCTGCGATCGCAGGCATGACCACCTGGAACGTAGATGGCATCGATCACAGTCCTTGCCGTTCCAACCGCGAGTCGAAGACCCCAGTAACATTTGCCACGTCAGGAGCCTTGGCGAGCGCCACGAGGAAATTCACGCACGGATGGAAAAGGGTCATTCCCGCCGCCGCCTTGATGCCAGTAATCCTCGGCGCCGGTTGCAGGTCATTGGGTTTGACAAACAAGCGCTCGGATGGTTCCCCTTGACCATGCGGCACCTGCTGATTACTTGCGCTGTTGGCGCGGCTATGGTCCTCGCTGGAAGCGCCCTTGGAAGCGATCCCGAAGGCAAGGCCAACCTCGCCGGCAAGTCCGCGTTGCCGTCAGGCGATGGGCTCGCCGCGCAGTTTCCCGGCGATGAGGGTCTGAGAGAGCACGCCGACGTGATCTTCGCGGATGACTTCGAGAGTGGCACTCTTGGTGCCCGCTGGGACGAGACGCGCGACCAGGACGACAAAGTACTGCAGTTTGTCGCTCCGGGTGGGGCCGCCGGGCTGGGCCGACGCTGCCTGCGCGTTGAGGCGCACCTCGGCAAGGACACTGGCGGGGGCCTCACCAAATGGTTCGAGCCGGCGGACCCGGTCTTCATTCGCTTCTACACCCGCTTCGACCCGGCCTGCGACTACGTGCATCACTTTGTGACGCTGCGCGGGAACAAGGGCCTGCGCGGCGGCGACAAGTGGACCGGGTTTGGCGGCGCTGGGTTGAAACCCGACGGCACGGATCGCTTCTCCACGGCCATCGAGCCGTGGGGCGACTGGGGCCGCTGGCCCGCGCCCGGGCGCTGGAATTTCTATAGCTACTGGCACGAGATGGAGGTTTCGAAGGACGGCAAATACTGGGGCAATTCCTTTTGTGTGCCCACCGCTCCGGCCATCCCGCGCGGGCGATGGATTTGCGCCGAGTTAATGCTGAAGCACAACACGCCGGGCCAACCCGACGGCGAGCAGGCCTTCTGGATTGATGGCGTGCTCCAAGGCCACTGGAAGGGTGTCAACTGGCGCAAGACCGCGTCGCTCCGGGCCAACGCGCTGACGCTCGAAACCTATGTCACTGACCGGTGGACGAAGAACCCGACGAACGTTGTCTTCTTCGACAATGTCGTTGTCGCCCACCGCTACATCGGCCCGGTCGGGCGGAAGTGACTCAAATCGCCGCCGAATGATTAGACAGGCTGGGTCGTGCCCGGTATCCTCAGGTGGCGCAAATGGCTTCGAGTGATGCAGAGACACAGAGAGTGCCAGCGGGATGCTTTCTCACAACGCATTGGTCCGTGGTGCTGACGGCGGGGGGCAGCGACACCCCGCTTGCCCAGGGGGCGCTGGAGAAGCTATGCCGCGCGTATTGGTTTCCCCTATACGCTTATGTGCGGCGACGCGGCCATTCGGTGGAGGATGCGCAGGACCTCACCCAGGAATTCTTCGCGCGGGTGCTCGAACACCAATGGCTGGCCCGAGCCGACCAGGCCAAAGGCCGCTTTCGCACTTTCCTACTGACCGCAATGGAGAGGTTCCTGGCTAACGAATGGGACAAGGTCCGCGCCCTCAAACGGGGTGGCGGCCAAATGAACATCCCTGTCCAGCTCGATACGGCGGAGACCCGCTATGGGGTCGAGCCAGTCGACACCCGGACGCCCGAGCAGGCTTTCGAATACCGCTGGGCACTGACCCTGCTGGATGAAGTAGTCAGCCAACTCGAAGCGGAGTTCTGCGCTCGGGACCAGGCCGATTTGTTTGCCGCTCTCAAGCCCTGCCTGGTGGGTGATCGCGCCTCGCAGCCCTATACGGAGCTTGCCGAAAAGCTGGGCATGCAGGAGGGAGCGGTCAAGGTGGCGGTGCATCGCCTACGCCAGCGATATCGGGAACTGCTCCGGAGGGAGATCGCCAATACGGTGGCCTCGCCCGGCGAAGTGGACGCCGAGATGTACCACCTCTTCACCGTGCTGTCGCGATGAGTCGTGGTCTTTCGAAACTGCCTCCCGCCTCCCCTTTCACGCATCACGCATCACGCATCACGCAAGCCGTGTAACAATGTAACCCTGTAACCACCTGCGCCTCTCCGCATTTCCCATGTAACCTCAGCCCCCCGTTGCTTAAAACAAGGGTGGAACAAAGTCATGGACACTGAACTCAAATGCACATCGTGCCAGAAACCGCTGCCGCCCAACGCGCCGAAGGGCTTGTGCCCGGAATGCCTCATGAAGGCGGGGTTCGACACCGGGGTCGCGCCCGAACCGGGACAGCCAAGCCGGACCACCGCCTTCGTCCCGCCCGCGGTGGCTGAAGTCGCCAAGCTGTTCCCCCAGTTTGAGATACTCGAACTGCTGGGCCAGGGCGGCATGGGGGCCGTGTACAAAGCCCGCCAGCCGACTCTGGACCGCCTGGTAGCACTTAAGATTCTGCCACCGCAGGCCAGCGGCGATTCCGGCTTTGCGGACCGGTTCACCCGCGAGGCCCGCGCACTGGCCAGGCTGAACCATCCCAACATCGTAGCCGTTCACGAGTTCGGGCAGACCGGCGGGCTGCACTACTTCGTCATGGAATATGTTGAGGGGCTGAATCTGCGGCAGTTGGAGCGGGCCGGCAAACTCTCACCACGCGAGGCGTTAAAAATCATCCCCCAAATCTGCGACGCCCTCCAGTTTGCGCACGAGGAGGGAATCGTACATCGCGACATCAAGCCGGAGAACGTGATGCTCGACAAGAAGGGCCGAGTGAAAATTGCCGACTTCGGGCTGGCCAGGATTCTGGGGCGCGAGTCGGAAGATTTACGGCTGACGGGCACCAAGGATGTCATGGGCACGCCCCACTACATGGCGCCGGAGCAGGTCGAACATCCGCAGGAAGTGGACCACCGTGCGGACATCTATTCGCTGGGCGTGGTGTTCTACGAGATGCTCACTGGCGAACTGCCGCTGGGCAGATTCCAGCCGCCCTCAAGAAAGGTGGAAGTGGACGTACGCCTGGACGAAGTAGTGCTACACGCGTTGGAAAAGGAGCCGGAAAGGCGCTACCAGCAGGCCAGCGAGGTGAAGTCAGATGTGGAGGCGATTGTGAAGACCTCAGAGCGCGCCGCCGTGCCTCCGCTGCCCCCGCCACCGCTACCCCTTTCCTCGGCTGTGGCCTCGCCTAGCATGCCGCCACCGCCTGTATCTTCAGCAAAGCCGGTCACCCTCGGTAGCGCCAAAGTTACCATACCCGCTGTCGGCCTGATCGTAGCTGGCCTGCTCAAACTGTTTTCGTCTCTGACTGGCCTCCTGTTTTTGAGCCACTTGCACGGCAGTTGGTTGGCAGACCTCATAGGACCCGCCGCGTCCGTTCTTCCTTTCAATAATCCACTCTTCGGCTGGAGCATCGGGCTGTTCAAGGTGATTCCCGCATTGTTACTCGTCTACGGCGGCGTTCAAATGCTGCAACTGCGCAGCTATGCGTGGTCCATCGCCGCCGGTATCCTGGGAATCGTTTGCTGTAGTTTAGTCGGCCTGCCTATGGGAATTTGGGCGTTGATTGTGCTGACGAATCCAGAGGTGCACGAAGCCTTCGCCAACCCGCCCACTTCGCCAACGCTGAGGCCGGGCAACTGGGGATGGGTGTGGCCTGCCGCAGGTCTACTGACACTCTTGCTTGTCCTTGGATTGCTCTTGCTTGCCCTCGTGGGAAGCGCCAAGTCCTTTTTCGGTTGGCGCCACAGCAGCAGTGGCTACAGGACCCACTCCTACGCGGCACCGCAAGACACGACCGAAACCAACTTGCTAGTCAACGCTGCCATGATAGTTGAAACGCCGAATCCTGGAGATCGGCAAGATGTCAGCAACACGACAGGCACCCGGTCCGTCCAACGTACGGTGACCGCCGGCAGTGAGGCGGGTTTATCGAAGTCGTTCACCGTAGGACACGACGGCAAGCTGGTAATGGACGTGCACCGGGAAGGCATCCGCGTTGTTGGCGCGGACCAGGAGACCGTTGATGTGCGGGTGAGCCGCAAAGTCAAGCGCGCCAGCGGTTCGGCAGTCCTGACGCATCAGCCAGGAGAGCGCCTTTTTCGGCAGCCTGGCTGACCGGGACGCCGACTTTAGGGAGTTAGATTTGCCAGAGCAGCGGCTCTTGGGGCGAGAGTTATGGCGGATCGGGAGGTTGGAGGCGGGGGGAAGGTGGAGCAAGCCGAGCCTTAGACAGTTCCCGCCTGTACCCCCTGAGCTGGTGCGCAGGAGGTCGGCGACGTGGGCCGCTGAGCCGCCGACTTACTCCAACCGGATCTGGCAGAACGCACTGGCGATCTGCTGCAGTTCCTCGGCCTTGAGCCAGGGGCCGGCGAGGGTCTGGCGCACGAACTCGATGAGCCTGCGCACGCCCAATTCCCGGACGTATTTGGCCAAGGCCACCGAATAACGGGCCAGGACATTGAGGGCGTGGGCCAAACGCATCAGATAATGATAGCCGCGCATGGCCTCCCAGTCATAAGCGAAGCAGTGCTCGTACTGGTAGCCGTGGTGTTTCTCCACCAGCAGGCCCGCCTCGATGCCCCAGCGGTGCCGGGCCCCCAGGTTGCAGCGTGAGTGCACATTGCCCCGGTGCAAGGGCTCGGCGGAGATCCACACATGACGGGAGTTCTTCTGCACCACGGCGGTGCTCTCCGGGGCGATCTCCTCCCAGCTTTCCTCGCACAGGACCACCTGCAGCCGGTGCTGCTTGGGCCGTCCGGTGGCCGGATCGGCATAGACATATTCCAGGTCGTTGTACCAGTGGAAACGCTGCCGACGGTTGCCCCACTTCTGCTCCCAGCGGGGCGGCGGTTGGAGTTTGTCCAGGCCGTTGATTTCTTCCCAGAGAGTGGGCAGCGAGCGGTCCTGCAACACGATCATGAAGTCCCAGTTGTTTTGGCGGCACCGTTGGATGATCGGTCCATTGGGATAGAGCCCGTCCCGTAAGAGCAGGATGGGCAGGTGCGAGAAGCATTGCTTGAGCCGTTGCGCCAAGCGGTGGAAGGCCTTTTGTTCACAGTCCTGCTTGTCTTTGGGCTGCTCCCCCTCCGTGTCACTCAACACCTCGCTGAGCAAGGGAATGACCATGCCGTTCTCAAAAGCCAGATGGGCCTCCAGCACATAAACGTAGTATTGCTGGTCCGGCTCTTGGGGCGGGTTCTCCGCCTGCTGGGGGCCCACTTTACGTTCCAGGCAGGCGGCATCCCAACACTGGGCGCGGGTGAACTTTTGCGTGCCGTCGATGGCAATGGGATAACAACCCCCAATGAGATAACGCCGAAACCGCTTGCTGCGAATCAGGTGCCGGATCATGTCCAAGTGGGCCTGTTCAATCTCATTGACTTGGATGCGCGCCAGCAACCGGGCCAGGGTGTCTTGATGGGGCAGTTGATCCAGGTCAGGAAAGAGTCGGCGCAGATTAGCCTCCAACATCGGCCGGGTCATTTCCCGGTTGGCTTGCCGCCGGGAACTCATCTGGAAGGCAAAGCACAGCATGCCGTAGAGCATTAGCACCGTCAGCTTATGTTTGGTTTTGAGCGGATTCCTCGGGTCGCTGATCTGGCTCAGGCGTCGGAGCAAGACCGGTAGCATGGCCCGATA
>Ga0118677_10000660_pt2 | contig 48575 bp, 39 predicted proteins | sample AliMusrvi5mmetaG_FD_86154 | JGI IMG/M metagenome (GOLD analysis project Ga0118677, IMG submission 86154) | reverse complement strand
GACGTATACCAAATTATAACTGAAACATGGTTACGTTCAGGAGTTTACGTTCAGGAGTTCGACTCCCTATAGGGAGTCGAACTCCTCTAGTACTCCTCTAGTACTCCTCTAGTACTCCTCTGGTAGCGATACAAAATTTCGATTCTCTATCTTCACTGAGAGCCCATTATTGCGTATGACCCGAGAAAACTCCATATAAAAAAGGAGGTTAAGTAATATTCTTATCCTCCTTTCTATGTTTCTGCGCATCATCCCGCCTTTCGGATCGCTTCCCGTATCCGGTTCGCGGCGATGTGTTCGATGAGAAGAAACGCTACGAACACTATCGAGATCGCCAAACCGGCAATGAACCGTTCCGAAATTACCATGATGGCGATCATCGAAATCATGATCACCTTATGCAACGTATCCTCGAACGGTTTCAGAAAGTACTGATACGCATTCAACACCGCGTCCCGATCCAGCACCACTTCCGGCTTCCGGAAGTATCGCCAAAGCGTTTCGCCTATCACGAGGACATGGATTCCCCCATACATAACCCAGATCAAAACGTCCGCGCTTTGGACCACCTGTTTCGAAAAACCGATACCGAGTTCATCGAGCATGAGTACGGTCGCCAAAGCGACGGAAACGACGGATATGCAGATCGCGAGAAATACCCTCCAGCCATACTGATCCAGTCGCCACTCGGTCCGTGACTCATACGCGATCAGCTCCCTGATCTTCGCTGTCGCGCGATCAGCCAATCCCAAAGATTCCCTGAAATACGCGATTATCCCCTCCTCATACGGTATAAGTACTCTCATGAACGCCTCCTCTTTGTTAAAGTTGTCGAAACGAATCATTTTCGTCTTTCGAACGGATAGTAACCGGAAGCTGTTCCTCTGTCAACAACATATACCTGCGATACAGCATTACAGACGGGGATGCGCTATCATATCATTATGTATACCAAAACCACGCTGTTCGCGAACGAACGGAAAACGCCCCTTTCGGGGCGTTTTCGGACATGCAGTCGGGACTGACTATGCAACTTCGGCAATTGCTTCCGGAGCCGTTTCGACATGCTCGCGGAATCCGGTGCCGGCCGGGATGAGACGTCCGATGATGACGTTCTCCTTGAGACCGCGGAGGCGATCCTCCTTGCCGGCGATCGACGCATTGATGAGCACTCGTGCCGTCTCCATGAATGATGCGGCCGAGAGGAACGACTCGGTCGAGAGCGCTACCTTGGTGATACCCAAGACAAGCTGTTCACCGACGGCGATTGCCTTGCCGGCATCTTGCACTTCCTGGTTGGACTCGCCGAACTGTGCGGTCTCGACGATATCGCCCGGCAAAAGTTCGGTCGCGCCCGGATCCGTGATGCGGATACGAGAGAGCATCTGACGGATGATCACTTCGATATGCTTGTCGTTGATACCTTCGCCCTGACTCGCATAGATCTCCTCGATTTCGCGAATGATATAGCGATGGAAGGCTTCCTTGCCCGAGATCTCGTAGAGTTTCTTGAGGTCGAGGTGCCCTTCGGAGAGGATGGTTCCCTCACCGATAAGATCGCCTGCCTTCACGAGAACCGAGAGGTTGGCCGGGACGGAGAACTCGCGTTCTTCCTTGTCCACGGTCGTGATAACGATCTTGATGGTCTTCTCGCCATCCTTCGAAACCGATTGCACTGTGCCGGCGACGTCGGAAATGACACCTTCGGACTTCGGTACGCGGGCTTCGAAGATTTCCTCGACACGCGGGAGACCCTGTGTGATGTCGGTTCCCGCGACACCTCCGATGTGGAACGTACGCATGGTAAGCTGGGTGCCCGGCTCGCCGATCGCCTGCGCGGCGACGACACCGACCGAGGCGCCGATCTCGACCATGGCATTGCGACCGAGGTCGACCCCGTAACATTTGCGACAGATACCGCGATTGGATTTGCACGACACGAGCGAACGGATCTTCACCTTTTGGATGCCGGCCTTTTCGATCTCGGCCGCCTTCGGTTTGGAGATGAGCTCGCCCTTCTTCACGAGGACTTCGCCCGTTTCAGGATGCTTCACCGTCTCGAGCGCGACGCGTCCGCGGACCCGGCCTGCGAAATTCATACCGATCCCCTCGGAATCTTCACGATAGAGGATCGCACCGACGGTGTCCTTACAGTCCTCTTCGCGGACGATGATGTCTTGTGACACGTCGACGAGTCGGCGGGTGAGGTATCCGGCGGTCGCGGTACGGAGTGCGGTGTCCGCCATACCCTTACGCGCACCGTGGGTGGAGATGAAATACTCGAGCACGTTGAATCCTTCCTTGAACGAGCTCTTGACCGGGAGCTCGATGGTCTCGCCGGTGGCACCGGCCATGAGACCCTTCATACCGGTCATCTGGACGACGACCGATTCGCTTCCGCGAGCCTTGGAATAGACCATGGAGTAGACCGGGCCTTCCTTGTCGAGCGAGGCACGGACCGCATCGGTGATCTGATTCTTCGCTTCGTTCCAGATCTCGATGACACGGTTCTTGCGCTCCTCGTTGGTGAGGAATCCCATATCGTACTGCCCCTTCACCTCGACCACCTTGGTCTCGGCATCGGCGAGGATGTCCGCCTTCTCGATCGGGACCTTGAGGTCGTCCATACCCCAACTGATACCGGACAAAGAGACCGACTTGAATCCCAGGTCCTTGAGCTTGTCGGCGAATTTCGCGGTTTCTTCTTGTCCGACCTCCTCGAGCATGCGGGCCATGATACCATTCAAACTCTTCTTCACGAATTCCTCGTTCATGAAACGAAGGTTTTCCGGCAAGATATCATTGAAGAGCACGCGGCCGGCGGACGTTTCGATAAGCTCACCCTTCCATGAAAGTTTGATCTTCGCATTCACGGCGATGATGCCATTGTGGTAGGCGAAAATGACCTCGTCCATGGATGCGAACGCCTTGCCTTCACCCTTCACGCCCGGCTTAAAGTGGGTCAGGTAATAGACGCCGAGCACCATGTCGAGCGTCGCCGACACGATCGGATCGCCGGACGCCGGCTTCAGGAGGTTCTTGGCCGAGAGCATCATGTTCGCGCTCTCCCAGCGGGCTTGGTCGGTCAGCGGGACGTGGACCGCCATCTGGTCGCCGTCGAAGTCCGCGTTGAATGCGGCGCACACCATCGGGTGAAGGCGGATAGCCTTGCCCTCGATGAGCACCGGCTGGAACGCCTGGATGGAGAGACGGTGAAGCGTAGGGGCGCGATTGAGCAACACGTAGTGATTCGCGATGATCTGGTCGAGGATCTCGTACGCTTCTTCCGCTTCCGCGTCGACCATACGTCCGGCGGTGCGGACATTGTGTGCGTCCTCACGCTCGATGAGCTTCTGGATGATGAACGGCTTGAAGAGTTCGAGTGCCATCTTCTTCGGCAGACCGCACTGATGCAGTTTGAGCTTGGGTCCGACGACGATGACGGAGCGTCCGGAATAGTCGACGCGCTTGCCAAGAAGGTTCTGACGGAACCGTCCCTGTTTGCCCTTGAGGGCATCAGCAAGCGAACGGAGCGGACGACGCTGACCGGTCGACGCGGCGGCGCTGGCCTGTCCGCGGCGGGCGCTATTGTCAAAGAGTGCGTCTACCGCTTCTTGCAGCATGCGCTTCTCATTACGCGTGATGACTTCCGGCGCGCCGATCGAGAGAAGTTTCTTGAGTCGGTTGTTGCGGTTGATGATACGACGATAGAGGTCGTTCAGGTCAGACGTGGCGAAGCGACCACCGTCAAGAGCCACCATCGGACGCAGGTCCGGCGGAATGACCGGGATGACGGTCGGGAGCATCCATTCGAGCTTGAGTTCGGCCTTTTTGAAGCCCTGGAACACCTTGAGCCGTTGGAGATGCTTCTTCGTATCGGACATTTCGCCCGCTTCGAGTTCGGCCCGAAGCGACGCGATCATCGCCGGGATATCGATCTTCTCGAGGATCTTGCGGACGGCTTCGGCGCCGATACCGGCCGAGAAAACCTGACCGAAACGTGTCGAGAGATTGAAGTACTCGATCTCGGAAAGGATGCTGTACGGTGTCAGACTGCGGAGTTCTTCCTTGGTCGAACGGTACTGCTCGCGCAGGCTCTCGAGTCCCTCGTCGGAATCCTTGAGTTCCTTCTGCTTCACCTTGTATTCGGTCTCGAGTTCCTTGAGCGACTTTTCCTTGAGGCTCTCATTCACCTCGGTCACGATGTAGGACGAGAAATAGATGACGCGTTCGAGTTCGGCCGGCGAGATACCGAGGACGAGTCCGATCTTGGACGGGACGCCACGCAGATACCAGATGTGCGAGACCGGCGTCGCGAGTTTGATGTGTCCCATCCGCTCGCGACGGACGATGGCGCGCGTCACTTCGACGCCGCATTTGTCGCAGACGATCCCCTTGTAGCGGATACGCTTGTACTTGCCGCAGTAGCATTCCCAGTCCTTGGCGGGACCGAAGATGCGCTCGCAGAAGAGCCCATCCGGCTCGTAACGCTGGGTGCGGTAGTTGATGGTCTCCGGCTTGGTCACTTCTCCGGTCGACCACTCGAGGATCTGGTCCGGGCTCGCCAAGGTCAGCTTGACGCTGTTGAAGTCACTGACTTTCGTGATGTTTTCCGTGGTCATAGGCATAGGTGTGTGGCGTTAGAAGTCCGTTACGCGGGCTAAAGATCCCCGAAGTTCCGCTCCTCCGCGGGTGCCGTCGCTTCCCCATCCTCGTCTATCGTCTTCGCGCCCTTGAGCTCCACATTGAGACAGAGTCCCTTGAGCTCATTGACAAGCACGTGGAACGAGGCGGGAATGTTCGGACTGCGGATCGGTTCGCCCTTGATGATGGACTCGTATGCCTTCGACCGTCCGAGTACGTCGTCCGACTTGATGGTGAGCATTTCCTGGAGCGTATACGCGGCGCCGTATCCTTCGAGCGCCCACACTTCCATTTCGCCGAAGCGCTGGCCGCCGAACTGTGCCTTGCCACCGAGCGGCTGCTGGGTGATGAGTGAGTAGGGGCCGATGGAGCGCATGTGGAGCTTGTCCTCCACGAGGTGATTGAGCTTGAGGATATACATGATGCCGACGGTCGACTCATTGTCGAATTTGACACCAGACTTGCCGTCAGTAAGCCGTATTTTGCCATTTTCTGGCAGACCGGCCTTCCGGAGTTCCGTCTTGATATCGTCTTCGGACACGCCGTCGAGCGCCGGGCTCGCCACGGTATAGCCGAGCTTCGAAGCCGCCCATCCGAGGTGCGTCTCGAGGATCTGTCCGATGTTCATACGTGACGCCACACCAAGCGGGTTCAGGATCACGTCGACCGGAGTCCCATCCGGGAGGTACGGCATATCCTCGACCGGCGCGATATGCGAGATGACACCCTTGTTGCCGTGTCGTCCGGCGAGCTTGTCGCCGACTGAGAGCTTACGGATTTGTGCAACTGATACTTGGATCTGTTCGAAGACGCCCATCGGGAGCTTGTCGCCCTTCTCGCGCGAGAAGACGCGGATGTCCACGACCTTGCCGCGCTCGCCGTGCGGGAGATAGAGAGAAGAATCCTTCACGTCACGTGACTTCTCACCGAAGATGACCCGGAGCAACCGCTCTTCCGCCGTCAGATCGCCTTCGCCCTTCGGCGTGATCTTGCCGGCGAGGATGTCGCCCGAGGAAACTTCGGCGCCCACGCGGATGATGCCCGTCTCGTCAAGATTTTTCAGACGGTCTTCGCCGATGTTCGGGATATCGCGGGTGACCACTTCGGGCCCAAGCTTGGTGTCACGGACATCGATCGAGAAGTCCTCGATATGGATGGAGCTGAAACGATCGGCCTGGATGACCCGCTCGGACACGATGATCGCGTCCTCGTAGTTGAAACCTTCCCACGGCACGAACGCGACGAGCATGTTCTGCCCGAGCGCGAGTTCGCCGTGATCGGTCGAGGAACCGTCCGCAAGGAGGTCGCCCTTCTTCACGGTCGCCCCCTTCAGGACGCGTGGGACCTGGTTCATGCTGGTGAACGAGTTGGATTTCGCAAACGAGAGGAGTTTGTATTCACGATCGAAATGATCTTTCTTCGCACCGGCGGGTGTGACCTCGCGGACCACGACGCGTGTGCTATCAGCGATGATCACCTCGCCGTCACGACTCGCCACCACGGCCTGACCGGAGTCCTTGGCCGCCTTGTCTTCGATACCGGTACCGACGATCGGCGCAGCCGGAACGACACATGACACCGCCTGTCGTTGCATATTGGAACCCATGAGGGCGCGGTTCGCATCATCGTGTTCGAGGAACGGGATGAGTGCGGTCGCCGTCGAGATACACTGCTTCGCAGACACGTCGACATAGTCGAGTTCGTCCACGTCGGCCATGCCTGGTTCACCCTTCACGCGGGCTTCCACGGAATCCTCGAGGATATTGCGATGTGCGTCGAGCTTGATGCCGGCATGAGCGATCGACTTGCGATCCTCGACGATAGCATTGATATATTCGACATCGAGCGTGACAAACGGACGGACAGCGATCGTCTTGCCATGCTTCGCCTTGGCCACGGCCTCGGCCGTCTTCTCATCGGCGATCAGCTCGCCCTTCTTCACCACTCCGGCAATCGCCTCGTCGGGAATGCGATAGAGGAGCGCGTCCTTCTCGGCCGGGACTTCCTTTTGCACCTTGAGGTACGGGGTTTCGAGGAACCCGTATTCGTTCACGCGGGCATAGGTCGCGAGGTGACCGACGAGTCCGATGTTCGGCCCTTCCGGCGTTTCCACCGGGCAGATACGTCCATAGTGGGAATGGTGCACGTCGCGCACTTCGAAACCGGCGCGCTCGCGGGTGAGTCCGCCCGGACCCATCGCGGAGAGACGCCGCTTGTGTTCGAGCTCGGCAAGCGGGTTCACCTGGTCCATGAACTGCGAGAGCTGCGAGCTCGAGAAGAATTCCTTGACCGATGCCGCTACCGGACGCGGGTTCACGAGCTGTCCCGGCACGACCGTCACGATATCGCACGTGGACATGCGGTCCTTCACATTGCGGACCATACGGTAGATACCGACGCGGAGTTTGTTCTGTATGAGTTCGCCCACGGCCCGGACACGCCGGTTGCCGAGGTGGTCGATGTCGTCCGGCTTGGACGCCGGATCGTTGTTGAGACGGATGATCTCGCGGATGATGAGGACGAGGTCGTCCGGATTGAGGATACGGTTCTCCTCGACATTGTCGCGCTCGATCTCGAGGCGCTGGTTGAGGCGGTACCGTCCGACCGTGCCGAAGTCATAGCGCTCGAAATCGAAGAACATCGAGTTGATCATCTGCTTGGCGTTCTCTTCCGTCGCGAGGTCTCCCGGACGGATACGCTTGTACACTTCACGATAGGCTTCGCCACGGTTCGTCGTCGCATCCTTGGCAGCGGTCGTCTCGAGGAAGTGCACGTCGCCCGTATCGATATCGGAAAAGGAATCGGCGATTTTCTTGTCGTCGAAACCGAACGCACGCAGAAGCGTCGTCACCGGGAGCTTACGCTTGCGGTCGATCTTCACGGAAAGCACGCCGTCGAGGTCGGTCTCGATCTCGAGCCACGCACCGCGGTTCGGGATGACCTTCGCGCCGAAGAGCCGCTTGCCCTTGTTGAACTCCATGGTGAAGAACACCCCGGGACTGCGGATAAGCTGGGAAACCACGACGCGCTCCACGCCGTTGATGATGAACGTGCCCCGCTCGGTCATGATCGGGAAATCGCCGAGATAGATCTCCTGTTCCTTCACCTCGCCGGTCTTCTTCAAGACCAAGGTGGCCTTGGCACGAAGCGGCGCCTCGTAGGAAATATTCTTGGCTTTGGACGTCTCCGGATCGTATTTCGGCTCGTCGAGATAGTAGTCGGTCAGCGAGAGTTCGATATCCTTGCCCGTGAAATCGGCGATCGGGTTCACCTCGTCGAAAAGCTCCTTGATGCCCTTCTCCCAGAACCATTCATACGAGTCGGTCTGGATTTCGATCAGGTTCGGCAACGAGACGAGCACCTGATCGCGGAAGAATTTCCGCTTCGACAGCGACGAGTGTGAACTGACGTGTTCCTTGACCCGGAGCGCGGACTTCGTCTGAGACATACGAAAATTGCCATCGTCACTTCTTGCTGTTTCGGCGGGGCCGTCGAGAAAACAAGCGATGACTGATGGTTGCGGTTATTTATGAAATTGTATCACCCGTACGGACTCGAGACATTCTCTTTGAGAAAAAAAGAGAAACACAACGAGGAAACCCGCGCTTCTGCGCGTTTTTCCTTTAACTCCGACCTGCTGACCGACTGAAGAGTCCTCTAAAGCGGACTTTCTACCTAGTGGTCCTATCGTACCAAGAGAGGCAAAATGTGTCAAGGTCGGGATACGGCGAAATTTCTGAAAATGAAAAGAAGGAAATATCGTGGCTTATATAAAGCCTATTTTCGATGTATAAATCGTATTGATTTTATCAGATCGAGAAAATCTTTTTCAAATTGATTCTCTGCTCTTGCCTGCTTATATATTACAAACATATCTTTCCCGGCATTAAGTTTCACAAAATACAACTGGCCTCCGGTTCCAGCTTTACTGGCGATATCATTCCCTTTCATGTCTTTTGCAACAGGGAAAGTTATTACGTCAGTCGCATTTCCATCTATCATGCCCGCACACCACTGCCCATTTGGATCGCTGGCTCCCTTCGCCGAATATATCTTATTAAATATAGTCGCCCTCTCTTCAAAATTTGAAAAAACATAAAAATCTATCTGCTTCCTCCCAATATCGGTATACCAAATATGATCATCTGCAGCCACGGAAGCATTTGGAAACGGCAACATTGCATTATCCTTTCTCTCGTAGGAATTCTTAACTTCCTCGTCCGTCATTTTCTGTAAATCAGCCCAAGAGATATCCAGGTAATCACCATACAATTTTGCGTTAGTCCTTATATTGCCATCGTAATTTGTTGCCAAAAAATTACGCATCTCACCAATTGTTTGCTGTATTTCCCCAGAATGTCGCGTCTCAATCAACCAGTAGTCAGGGACGTCGAAAGAGAACCCTATTTTTCCATCACTTACCCTTATCAATTTGGAGTTTTTTTGACTTACTGTGATATTGGAAAAATCAGCGCTACAATTTAGTACTGATTCCACCGAAATCGTTTTCTTCTGTCCTTCCTGGCTAAAGATGAGCGTGCGCCAAAAACCAAATTCTAGGTCTTTTTTATAATAAAAAAATCCAACAATAGCCACGCCTAAAAACACGCCGGCAGGAATAATAATACGATTCACTATTCTAAGCTTTTTCGACATATATTTTTCGGCACTGGTTCCCGATTAGGTGGCTGAGATTCCCTCTCTGGTGCTAAGATAAGCACAAAATCGACGTTTTATTTATTATAAAGTAAAAATGCTCAATCCGCAGTCACAAATCCCCCTCGCTCCCCCTTCCCGAAAGGGGGAGACATATCTTTCTTCGCTTGTACTGTAATCGATATCTCCCTTTCGAAAAGGGAGTACCGAGTCTTCGAGGCACGTCGTTCGCGAACGACTGTGTCGAGGGGAGGGATTTGTGCTTGATCGGTCGAAGTCAACATATCATTTTTAAGAATATGTCGAGTAAAATATCTTTAAGAAAACAACCCAATCGGGTACCAGTGCCTATTTTTCTATTAATTTACACATTATAACACGCACTCTGTTCTTCGTGGGCTCTCTCAGGGCTACGCCCTGAGTTGTGGAGTTTGCAACCCCTTATCATTGAACACCATCCGAAAATCGTGTGAAAAATAATCTGTAGCAGGCACACAGCTCCGCTCGTGTAAAATATATCTCACCCGTTAACGGAATATCTCATTCCCGTTACATTTATTAGCAGTATTTTGACTTTCGATCCGCACCTTCCTCGGGCGGGCACAGTGACCTGCCCCCTACGTTCGACCACGTAAATCCTCGCGACTCGGCCAGGTGACATCCTGCATGTATCGCGTACTTTTTTCCTGTCGAACTCGTGAACACGTTAACCCGTTAACGGTGGCATCGTTTCCCGTCGTAAGTTGTTCGTTGTCAGTCAGCTTTCGCTCCATACTCCCACGCCTTCGCCACGGACTGTGCGATACGGACGGACGTGAAGGATTCGGGAATGTCGGTCTCTATAGTGAAATGAGTGACATCGGTCGACGCGACGCCGGACTCTCTTAAAAGCCCGTCGATGGCCTCGAAGAGCTGCTGCCCCATATCCCTCGCTTCGGGCCATTCTCGCGACGAAACCACCCGCTCCCCGTCGAGCAGTGCGAGCTTCGATCCCTTCCTTCCTATTTCCAATCTGAATGCATGGTCCATATCCGGCAGTGTAAAGCGTAAAGTGAAAAACGTAAAATATCGAAACTCCGAGTCCTGGATTGCTTCGGCCTCCGAGGCCTCGCAAAGACAGGAGGAGATCTCTGGATTGTCACGGGCGAGTATGCCTTCGCAAAGACGGACTTCGCTCCCCGTCCGTCTCTGCGAGGGTGAGTCTGCGAACCCGTGGCAGTCCAGTCCTGGATTGTCTCCGCGAGGATTTCCGTCTTCGGGAATCCGTGGCGGTCCAGGGTTAACGATGAGAATCCTGATCCTGGATTGCTTCGGCCTCCGAGGCCTCGCAAAGACGGACTTCGCTCCCCGTCCGTCTCTGCGAGGGTGAGTCTGCGAACCCGTGGCAGTCCAGGATTCTGGTCCTGTGGCTTGCGAGCGACTGGACTGGATTGCTTCATCTCCAGAAGATGGTTCGCAAAGACGGAGGGAGCTGGAACTGAACTTATTTCAGAAGATCGTCATATAGATCCATCCAGCCTGGATTTTCAGATTCAATCAAGCTCAGCTTTTTCTTTCTAGACCCTGCCTTGATCTGTTTTTCCCTATAAATTGCGGATTCCATAGAGGGTGCCACTTGATAATATACCAGATCATGGACGCTGTATCTTTTTGTAAATCCTTCAACCACATCATGCTTATGTTCCCATATCCTTTTCAATAAATTACTTGTAACCCCTACATAAAGGGTTCCATTCTTACGACTGGCAAGAATATATACGCACGGAATCTTTTCGTACATACGACACTGAAACTCTGGTTTGCTTCGTATTGCTCCGTCTCTGCGAGGGTGAGTCTGCGAACCCGTGGCAGTCCAGTCCTGGATTGTCTCCGCGAGGATTTCCGTCTTCGGGAATCCGTGGCGGTCCAGGGTTAACGATGAGAATCCTGATCCTGGATTGCTTCGGCCTCCGAGGCCTCGCAAAGACGGACTTCGCTCCCCGTCCGTCTCTGCGAGGGTGAGTCTGCGAACCCGTGGCAGTCCAGGATTCTGGTCCTGTGGCTTGCGAGCGACTGGACTGGATTGCTTCATCTCCAGAAGATGGTTCGCAAAGACAGGAGGAACAAAATCTCTGGATTGCTTCGGCCTCCGAGGCCTCGCAAAGACAGACTTCGTTTCCGTTCCCAACTCGTTAACCTGTGAACTCGTGAACAGCCTAGCCATTTTCCGTTCCCGTCTCCGCATTTTACAGTTTTCACTTTCAACTTTTCACTTGAGTTCCTTCCAATCGAATCCCCACGGATCGGTCTTCCGTCCCGGTGCGATGTCACTGTGACCGAGCACATACTTGATGTGGTATTTTGATTTCAACGAGGCGATGAGTGACCGGAGACTCGCATACTGTGCCGACGTCGGCGAGTCGGTGTCCTTTTCGATCACTTCGATACCGATCGAGAACGCATTCACTCCGGTGCGACCATCGGGCATCTTGGACACGCCCGCATGATACGCGACATTGATATCTTCAACCAGCCGATACACTGCCCCCTTCCGGTCGATCAGATAATGAGGTGACACGCCGTTCTGTTTGTATTCCGCGATCACGCCCGACACCGAATAGGGATCATTCCCGAGAGCGTCGTACGAAGAATGGACGATAACCGTATCGATAGTTCGCGATGTTCGTTTCTCATATCCGAATGACACGAGATGATCAATGCTGGAAATACTGGCCTTGTCCACGTTCCCTTTTCCTCCAATTTCTCCCCCTTGCCCCCCTTTTATCTCATTACTCGCTATTGTTCCATCCGTCGGCGCCCCGTTCTCCAGCTTTCCTGCCGCCGCATCCGCAGATGAAACGCTTCCAGCCGGCCCATTTTCATTCCCATTTATTCCCCTTTCAACCCCTTGTGATCCCGCATCTGGCATGACATTACCATCCGAAGTCTGAGCCTCGATTGGCCGACCACTCTGATCCGATTCGGGAGCATCCGACAAAATCACAGCCGGCCCATTTCGCATGCCCGATATCAATATCGTACCCATGCCAGAAAACGCGACAAGGATCAAAACGAGAACGACTTTTTTCGGTGTAGAAAGCATGCTGTAAGTATACCACGCCTCCTCTTCTCCGAAGACTAAACCTTCGGAGAAGGTTTAGTCTTCGGATGAAACATGGAGTTGAAGAATACCGTCGTCTAAGGTACTATCGACATGTTGGTGACATAACTTTCAAATCAGCCCTCTTCTCATCGATACGGACATGAATCGCTTCGACCACCCGATATTCGACAAAAAATATATTCCCTTCATTCTTCTCGGCCTGATCATCGTAGCGGGGATATTTTTGCGTACCTATCACTTCGCCGACTGGATCCGATTCAACGACGATCAGGCCCGCGATGCGACCTTTGTCCATGGCGTCCTGTCGGGAAGAAAGGATCTCCCCCTTCTCGGACCGAACGCCTCGGGGACACGGTTCCGACTCGGACCACTCTTTTACTATTTCCAATCCGCCTCGGCATGGACCTTCGGTGACACGCCCGTGACGCTGGCATACCCGGATCTCTTCTTCTCTATCCTCGCGATACCGATGCTCTTCTTGTTCCTCCGAAAGTGTTTCTCCGACCGGATCAGTCTGGTCGTCACCGCATTGTCGGCAGTCTCCTCATACGCGGTCGAATACTCCCGCTTCGCCTGGAATCCAAACTCGCTCTCATTCTTCACGATCTTTTTCCTCTACGCCCTATCGGAAACGGATACCGAAGATCGGAAGAGGAAACTGTTGTGGACGATCCTCTCCGGCATCGCGCTTGGCGTCGGCGTCCAACTCCATACGCTTTTCCTCCTCGTCGCTCCGTTCGTACTGATCGCCTTCTTCCTACTCACATTCAGGAAACAACCGAGTATCTGGAAAACGACAACGATCATAGTCGCGGTCGCCCTCTTCCTGAATGCCCCGCAACTTTCTTCCGAAGTACAGACCGGTGGCGAAAATACCCGGGAATTTATCACCGGTATCATCATGGAATCGACCCCGATTCGATTGCTTCCTGAATATGCGGTGGTCGACGGCGTCTGCCAAGTCCGAAACAATGCGATGATTATCTCGTCTTCCGAAGGACTCGAGGACTGTCACTTAGCCGGCTTCCGCTCCCGATTGGCTGCCGAAGAAAAGGCGCTCGGGACCTTCGGACGCATCATCGCCTTGTCCGGACTCGCGCTTAGCACGCTGTTCTCGGTCGGCGGATATCTTCTCCTCCTTTGGCGTGCGCATCGCGAGACTGATCCGAAGAAAAGACGCTTTCTGGTCCTCGTAGCGGTCTATGCGATTGCCGCCTTCCTCATCTTTATCCCCTTCGCGACCGAGATGACCTCGCGCTATTTCCTGGTCGTGGAATTCGTCCCATTTCTCTTCCTCGCGCTCTGGTTCGAATCCGCCGAAAAACGATTCACAAAAATCGGAGTGAGTATCATCGTGGCGGTCATCATTATTCTCTCATTTCTGAACGTGCGCACGCTTTTCGAGACCTTTGCCTCATACGAAGGGGCACATCCAGAACGTGTCGTCGCGCCGGAGAGCGTCACCGTCTCGGACATCCGATCGATCGCCGGATACATACGAGTCCACGCCGGAACATCGGATACGGTCTATGTCGACGACCGAAGCGGAGACTTGTTCGGCATGATCAAAGGCCTTTTCTACTTCCTCGATCCGTACGGCATCACAATCAAGACATTGAACGAAAATACCCGGATCGCTCCCGATTTTCCCGTCTTCTCGATCGATCTTTCGAGTATCTCCAAAGACGAGGAGCTCCTCCTTGAGCGATCCTCAAAAGAAAAACTTGCCGACTACCATATCACCGACAGCGCGACCTTTGGCCGCTTCACGGTGTTTGCTTTCGGACGGAACTAACGCCGAATGAACGCCCGTATTCCTGTTTGCCCTTCCGGAGCTAAGCTCCGTCCCAACAGATCACTGATCCTTCATTTGGTATAAGCGACCAGCAAAAACCGCCCCGGCAGACCGGAGCGGTTTCACCTCGTAGAACCGTGCGGACACGGTCACGAGGCATGCTTTCAACCCCATAAAATTTCGAGTACGAAACCACGGGATATGCTTTCGACTTGTGACGTTATGGACTTTTGACTACTTTTTCTTCTTGCTCGAATGCGAGGCGATGAGTGCCGATGCGGCACCGAGGGCTGCGGCAATGCCCGAAGCGATGGCGATCGCCTTCTCCGGATTCTTCCGGATATAGGAATCAGCCTGTTTCACGGCTGCATCCGCCTGCTTCCGGATTTTCACGGCCTCCTTCTCGACGGCCTTGAGTCCCTTCTCGATCTCCTTCTCAAACCCCTTCTTCACATCCGACACGGTCACCGCCTTTTTCGTCTTCTTCGCCACGACTTTCTTTGCCATACGGTTATACTTACTGTTTATCGATTTATGAGTATCGTACCGATTGATGCGACGTCTATTTTTTCGCTCTGGAAAATGCCGATACGATGATCGCCGCCACAAATACGAGCACACCGACCACGATCTCGCCGATACCGGGCAGACCGTAGAGGAAATCGAGAAGGCTCGCGAACCCACTGAACAAAAACCAGATACCGAATGCTCCCAAAAGAATCACAAATGCACGACGAAGCACGGTGCTCACCACCTCGTCAACCGCGGAAGCGATGCTCGAGGTGACGCTTTCCAAAAGATTTTTCACACCACCAAATATCGTATCGAAAAGGAGTGCCGAACCAAATATACTCTCGCCACCCTCACGTTTTGTCTTGTTCCCTTCCGGGACAATGTCGATTCTCATACGTTTGTGTCCGTTCGAATCCCTTACAAAGTCCAGTATAGCATGAAAACGACCCGACTTCAAGAGGGCGATGCGTACGATTCGACGGCATTCGTCGCCTATCAAAATCACGACATGAACAAACGCATCATCCTGCTTTTCGAAGGCTAAACCTTCGGAAGAGAATCTCAAAAGACTTCCCATTCAATGTCGGTTTCTGCTACACTGTCGATAACAAATCGATCGGATATGAACAGCGGACGGGTTGCCATCATTCCCACTCTTCTCACGCTCTCTTTTTTTGCGCTCTCAATTCCCTCTTTTGCCGACACAATATCCACTCCGGACGACGATGCACCGATTGCGGACACGGGAGCGTCTTTTCCGAAGACAGACCCTGCCCTTCCGGTCGAAGATATCGATACGAAGGATGCCGTGATTCTTCCAACAGTGGCGGACGAACCGACACTACCCGAACCGGGAAAGCCAGCCGGTGAACCTTCCGCCGATTCAGTTGAGGTCGTACCTGAAAGCGACCCATCTTCTGCCCATGAGTCGCTAAACGAACCAGCTTCATCCGCAGAGCCTCCGGTCGAAATTCCAGCATCAGAGCCAAAAATGACTCCTCCGGTCGAAGAAACGCCGACAGAAATTCCTCTCGGGACGGAAGAAGCCGATACTCCCCCGCCGGCCGGGCGCATGATGATGGCCCCGGCTATGCTGTTTGCAGCCGATTCCCCACCGGACACCATCATAAGCGAGGTGCAGATAGCCGGTGATGACGCGAATGATGATTTTGTCGAACTCTACAATCCAGGCGATGCGGCATATTCATTGAAAGGATTTGAACTCCGGCGAAAAACCAAGGGTGATTCGACCCCTACTGGATCATTGTTTCATGCATTCTCGGATTCCGACAGCATACCGGGAAACGGATACTTTCTGTGGGCAAACAAAGATGGCACAGCGGCGTTCATCGCGATTGCCGACGTGATAAGCAAGAACAAAACATCTCCCGCATTGACCACGGATAACAGCCTTGCCCTGTTCAACTCGAGCAAAACGATGATTGCCGCGCTTGCTTGGGGTTCGGGTCATACCAAGCCGTTTACGGCATCAAAAAATACGAATCCCGGAAAAAATCAGAGTCTCGTCTACGATGCCGATAAGGATTCCTGGTCGATTTCAGATTGTCCGACGCCGACGAACAGCAAAGGCGAAACACCCGATCCAAGCCCGGCCTGCAAGGATTCCGACCCGCCTCCTCCCATCGGTACGATCGTCATCAACGAATTTCTCCCGTATCCGAACGCTGGTGAAGAAGAGTGGATCGAGCTTCGTAATACCGGGGTCGAGGAAATCAAACTTGCAGGATGGAAAATCCAAGACGCCTCAGGAAAGACGTATGCGTTTCCAAAAGCCACGGTCATCGCGGCTGGAGGATTCCTCGTTATCGATGGTTCAACGTCATCCATCGCTCTCAATAATGCCGGAGCGGAAAGCGTCATCCTTCTGTTTCCAGACGGAAGTACTGCGGACTCGATATCTTATGACGGAACCGATCAAAACGTCGCATTCGCACGCACGGACACGGGAACATTCCTCCAGACACATACCCCGACCCGGGGTGCCATAAATGTCTTTGATCCCGAACCGGAGAAAGTCACGCCTCCTCCCATCGGCACAGTCATCATCAACGAATTTCTCCCGTATCCGAACGCTGGTGAAGAAGAGTGGATCGAGCTTCGTAATACCGGCGATACGGAAATATCCCTTGCCGGATGGACGATGAAAGATGCCTCTTCAAGTGCCGGGTATACGTTCCCGGCAGGGACAGTCATAGTTGCGAACGGGTTTTTCATCCTCGGTGCGGAAACCTCGCTTATCGCACTTAATAATACCGGAGCCGAATCCGTCACGTTATCGTTCCCGGATAAAAGTGTCGCCGACACATATTCCTATGATGGAACCGGGCAAGGAGCCACGTATGCACGCACGGACACGGGAACGTTCCTCCTCACGCATATACCGACTCCCAAAGCGACGAATACTTTTGATCCCGAACCGGAGAAAGTCACGCTTCCGCCTATCGGCACAGTCATCATCAACGAGCTGTTCCCGAATCCGGCACAGAAGGGCGAGGAGAACGAATGGATCGAGTTGCGCAATACCGGAAACATACCCGTCGCACTCGTCGGATGGATACTCCGGTCCGGATCCGGGAAGTTCACCTGGACGAACGACCTGTCGGCGACCCTCCGTGAGATTTCCGCGAACGGCTACCTCGTCATTGACCGTGCACTTTCGAAACTCGCGCTTCGCAATACCGACGGGGCCGTGACCCTCCTCGCGTCCGACGACATGACGACGATGGATTCCGTCTCGTATGGTACGGCGATCGAGGAAGCCTCGTACGGACGGACTCTCTCCGGGACATTCCGATGGAGCACGACCCTCACGCCGGGATACGAGAACGTATTTGGCACCGAACCGAAAGCAAAGAAGGCCTCCATCCCGAAGCAGGGGTATGTGAACGCATTCATACCGTTTTCGACGGACGGAAACAAGAAGAACCTGAAGTATGTCTGGGATTTCGGCGACGGTCACAAGAGTTACCTCGATACGACAAGCCATCGATATGAAAAGACCGGGACCTACGAGGGCACGCTCACGACGAGTGACCGCATCGAAGAAACAGTGAGGACGTTCACGATACGGATCGAGAAATACCCGAGGCGCGACCTGCATCTGACCGAGCTTGCTCCCAACCCGGCCGGGACGGATACCGGCGCCGAGTGGATCAGGATCCGAAACGACGACGTGAAAAAAATAAACCTCTCCGGCTGGATCATCGCCACCGGCTCTGACAAGGAAAAACTCGTGAATCACGTCATCACTTCGAACCGTTCCCTCGCTCCCGGCGAAGAAATCGCTCTCACGCACGACGATGCGAAGTTCACCCTCCCCAATCGGCAAGCCATCATCGAACTGCGTCGACCCGACGGCAAGACCGTACAAACAGTCTCGTATGATGTGGAAAAGGACGTCGCCGAAAATGCCATCTATACCGAAGTCGGCGATGACACCTGGACCTGGTCGGTTCCGTCGACGAAAGACGTGGACATCGCTCCGGCACCGGAAGAAACGACTGCCGAAACCGTGACGGACACGGCACCATACGAACCAGGACTCTCCGTCGACCCGGATTCGGACCGGCTCACCTTCGGCGAGTTCGTCTCCCTCGGCACGCCATACGATCCCGATCTTCCCGACGCCCTCCCCCGCGTCCTCGGCGCTTCGGATGAACGACTCCGAAGTGATATGTCATCCTCCGAATCATTTCTCGACTCGCTGTTCCGGGCGCTCAATGGGTTTATGACAGGAAATTGAATCGACAAAAAAAGCGGTCCGTATATCATATACGGCCGCCTTATTAAACAGCCAACATTCCTGGAAATACCGACTGCAACGGGTTTATCTTCCTAACCACATCAAACCCTTTTCTTTCAACTTCAAAATCGTTATCGAAAAAGTGCCGATGAATTCCAGCCGGATAGTCGATATCCTCGGCTTTCGAATGATAGAGTTCGAAGTCCCTTTTCACCGAATACTCACCAAGACCCATTCGGTCATCCTTCTCAAGAAACCATCGAACGCAGGTCGTGATCGGTGTTACGAAATACCAACAAACGACATGATCGACATCAAGCTTACGAAGGTTTCGAACCAAAGATCGACGTTCCCATACGTCCCCGTTCCAGGCATCGAGAACGATTCGGGCCCCATCGGACGCGTTGCCGACGACTTCTTGGATATGACGTTCGAACACCTCCATCGCGACGAAATGCGTCCCGTTGTAGGGATCGAACGATGTCCCACCGAATGTCCGAATTAGGAACGCGTCCCGCTCGACGAAAATTACCGACGATTCCGTCGCAACCAGGCTGCGCACGAACATCGTCTTCCCGGCCCCACGGGGACCGGATGTCAGATACACGGTCTTCATATGATACTCTCCGTTTTCGGTTGTAAAAGATGATTAGACATAGAAACACGGACACGAAACTCCTGTCAATAAGATTCCCCTCGTCCGAGTCGCCTCTCGACTCGCTGTTCCGACTGTTGAATTCAACCCTTCTCGAAACGTGGCCGGAGCGATATAACTCTACCTGCGTTATCTATTGAGAGAGACATATAAAAAAGCCGCGGTGCTGTTGACCTAACGGCTTTTGTTCCTGACCCTACAGAAGGGCCAATGGGAGGCACGACGGGATTTCAATGCAGTGACCGTTCAGACAGACATCCGTCCAGTTTACCTCAGACGACGTCGGCTGTTTCACCACCAGACAAACCGTCACCAACCGGTCACCCGTACGAAGGTTGATGGGAAATCTGAATTTCCTGTTTCCCTTGAGAGCGAGCGGGAGGCGCGATGCGACCTCGACCCAACCTGTCTCGTTCAGATGTATCAATACCGAACTATTATGCCCTCTTCGCGGAGCCTCGACAATAGTCTCCCCGGACGCCAAGACGTCCCCTTTCCTGACAACACTCGGCTGTGAGACAAAAGCGTCACGCAATCCGTTTGACCAGTCCCCGATCCTCCCATGGTTTTCGAGACAGCAGGGTTTTACATACGGGAAAGCATCTTCCCAGCCCGGTGTTTCGAGCGCTGCGAGCGCTCCAATCCGGACATACACGATCTCTCTCAAGTTTTCTCCTTTGCTGGTGAATATGATTCCGATGAAATCCGGGCGGTCTTCGGGAGATTGCGCCCGTATGACACAATCCTTTCCCTTGTGCGTACCGGAAACCACCCGATATATGATGCTGTCTTTCCTGATTATTGACATTTTCCCTCCTTTTTCTGGTTGCGTTTCGTTTCAATATTTCAATTCCACATTCTGGCACGATGACGTTCCGGTTTTGGAAAGAAACATCATAAGCCTTTCAGGGGTCATACGCAATATATGGTTCTGACCGATACGACCGCAATGAAAATTTTTCTTGCGTTCCCGTCTTCATCCTGCTCCCCTGCCGGAGGGGAGCTCCCGAGTCTTCGAGGGTGAGGGGTGGGAGACTTTCTGAAGAGGCAGACAAGCCGGCCCTCACCCTATCCTCTCTCAAAGAGAGAGGTGGAAGAATATCACAGTATTCTATTTCTAAACCCCACTAACCGTATAATCCATTTTTCAGTGCTTGCCGTTCTTTCAACAGCGCCGCGATGAAAATTTTCTCGGGAAGCGACGTGTTGGGATGTTCAGGACCGACATCATGATAGATGAAGTCCTCTTCGGTCGCGAGCAACGCCTCTTGAACCTTGGTATTCTGCGCCACCTTCTCCCGAATAAACTTCTCAATGAGCTGTCGGTGTTGCGGGGAATTATACCCGTACCGTTCCCCCTGCCAATAGACGAACGCCGGGACGTCTTTTCGAATGAACTTCGTCACTTCCCGGCCTTTCTTCATCGCCTGCATCCCCTTCATGGCAAAAACCTCGTTTCGCGTCTTCTCATCCTCGAATTTGATGCCTTGCAGTGCCGCCTCGACACACGGGAATGTGATCCCTTCGATCGTAAACGGGGTATGAGCGAGGTTGGACAGTATCTTCGCCCGCCAGTCTTTCGAATCGGACCGGATATTCACTCGTGCTATGGTCATCATTCCCTCCTCTTTTGCGTTTATTGCGGTTATTAATGAATAACGCATGATAGCAGACGAGCGGAGACTGTCAACGGATGAGGCGACCTCGAAGTAAAAAACCGCAACTGGAATATCAGCTACGGTCCTTACGACTATCCTCCGGGTTTTCATTCGATCGCGAAAACGGTGGACGTTCTCCAATAGCCTTCCTCGTCCTGGGGAAGAAACCACATGTTTTTCCCGAGAGAAAGGTAGAGAATGACACACCGACTGAAAGGAAGCGGCTTATTATCACGGACGATGGTCCGTATGCCGTTCTCATCCGCCGTGCCAAACCGATACCACAAAAAAAGAGACCCAATGCGGGTCTTTTTTTTCCTAATGAGCGGGTAACGGGAATTTCGTCCTCGACGCCCTATCTCAGAATAAACTACCCCGTGGCAAGCCGCGAGGTATCCTCCGACTTGTCATCCCGGACTTGATCCGGGATCCAGTCCCACTCCGTGAGACATATCCGCGGCAAGCCGCGAGGAATTAACCCTAAAAGAGATTAAATCTCTAGGCGGGCCGCCCTGTGGGCGAGCCTCGCTCAAAATTTTCTCCGAAAATTTTGAGCGGGTAACGGGAATTTCGTCCTCGACGCCTGCTGACGTCTCGTTGTCCAGGGCAGCGCTGAATGCTTCCTATCCGGTCGCATTCATCGACGCTCGACTGCGGCGCCTCCGCTTGCGTCTCGCTTCTGCCCGTTCGATTCCCGTTACCACAAAGAAAGCAAAAGAGGCCCGATGCGGGTCTCTTTTGCTTTCCTATGAGCGGGTAACGGGAATCGAACCCGTGTCCCTAGCTTGGGAAGCTAGTGTACTACCATTGTACTATACCCGCCTTCGCTAAAGCTTCGGCAGGGCTCTGCCCGCCTTCGCTACGCTTTGGCGTGGCAAGCCCGCCTTATTCTGCTGTGAGCTCGGTGCTACCAACTACTCTACCCGCCTACGCTACGCTTCGGCGTGGCGATGCCCGCCACTCACTATTGCTTCCCACGTGGCAATGTCCTCCCTTTCATCACTTAACCCGCTCGTTTATCACGTCGTTCTCGAACGACGTGACGAGACTGCAATATTGTAGCACGGAGAAACGTCTTGTAAAGAGCGCTTTCTTTCGGAAAGAAGCGGGGATATGCTTTTCAAAGCCGGGTTCCCATGCTACGCTGACACTGTAATATCACTCGAAAAACCACATGCATTCGTTCTTCACTCGCGGCCGCATCATTGCGATAGCCGTCGTTGTCGTACTCGTCGTCTTTGGTGGACTCTTTTTTTGGTACGCGATGACTCACAAGCAGCAGATGGCTATCGGCGGACTGGCTATGTTCACCAAGGTTACCGACCTGCTCCCGATCGCACCGGATACGAAAAAAGAGATCGACACCGTCAATACCCTCGTCTCCGCGTTCACGAAAACCGACGGGCAAACGCATACCTTCCTCCTCATGTTACAGAACAACTATGAACTCCGCCCAGGTGGCGGTTTCCTCGGCCAGTACGGCGTACTCAAGGTGAAAGACGGACAGATTGTCTCCTTCTTCGTCGAAGACGCGAACTTGCTTAGTGAACGGATGACAGCGAGTATCACTCCGCCATATCCTTTCATAAAATACATCGCCACCAAGCGTTGGTCATTCCGTGATTCGAACTGGAGTCCGAGCTTCCCGGAGAACGTCACGAAGGCGGAATACTTCTATCACCTGTCTGGCGGACGTGAATCATTCGAAGGTGCCATCGCGATCAATGCCGACGTACTCAACCACCTCATCGGCGTGACCGGACCGATCACCCTTCCCGGCTTCGGCACCTTCACAAGCGATAATGCGGCGATGGACCTCGAAGCAGACGTCGAGAAGAACTACCTCGGCCCAGATGTCCCGGCCGAACTCAAACAGGCCCGCAAGAACGTGATGAAACAGCTCGCCGCGCAGATCGTGAGCCACATCTCGAGTCTCGGCGACCTGAAAAAAATCTCCGATCTCGGACTACAGGAACTACGTGACAAGAACGTACAGCTGTATTTTACCGACACAACACTCCAACAACAGGTCGCGGACGTCCACTGGGACGGCTCGGTTTCCAAGGATTGGAACCAGGACTACCTCATGGTCGTCGATGCGAATATGGGCTCGCTCAAAAGCGACTTTTACATGAAACGTTCGCTCGACTATGTCGTAGACTTTACCGCCGACAAGCCGACGGCGACCTTGACCTATACATACGACCATACGGCGGCGCGTGGCGACTGGCGGACAAGCGACTACCACACTTGGACACGAGTGCTTGCTCCCAAGGGGTCTGTCTATGTCGAGGGAAGTCGGGTGAAGACCGGTGGCGTTTCCTCGGCGGACTCGGCTGATTGGAACAAGACCGTTTTCAGTTATAAAGTGGACGCGGTGATGGGCCAGACGCTCCCGACCGGCATCAGCTACACACTCCCTGACACCATCACTGCCGACAACTACCAGCTCCTCATTCAAAAAGAGTCCGGTACAGGCACCATCCCGGTCACGGTTACCGTGAAGACGAAAGACAAGACCTATACCCAAAAAGCCGACCTCACCAAGGATCTCCGATTCTCCTTCCAGACGACCGGTCAGAAGCAATAGACGGACAACAAAGAGCAGTTAACAAATCGTAGGGAACCGAAGTCTAAACCTTCGTCGAAGGTTTAGACTTCGGAGAATCTTCGGAAGAGAAGAAGTCTTTTTTCGGCGTCCGTAATAGGCTGATTCGGGGTTGAAACTTATCCCAAGGAATGCTACGCTCGATATGGAATATTAAGACTCCCAGTTATCTGTTATTAGTTCTCTGTCGGGAGTTCTTCCCATACTGCCCGCTCCCCTGCCTGAGGGGAGCTCCTCGGTTTTGCGAGGTGAGGGGTGGGAGTAAGTTCCCTGTTATCTGTTGCCCGCTCGTCCTTGCGAACGGGTCCGCGCACTCCGCCACGGAGATGTCGCGGATAAGTTGTCAGTTAAATATATGCCTTACGACCTCTCCACTGTCCGCCACTCCCTTGCGCACATCCTCGCAATGGCCATTCTCAAGCGTGATCCGGGGGCAACACTCGGCACCGGGCCCTCGACCGAGGACGGTTTTTTCTACGATATCCTTTTTTCTGAGGGACAAAACGTCTCTCCAGACGATTTCAAGTCGATCATCGAAGATATGCGCTCGATCGTGAAAAAGAAGCTCCCGTTCGTCCAAAGATTACTGACCGCGGATGAAGCTCGGGAGCTCTTCAAAAAAAATCCGTTCAAGCTCGAAATCATCGGTGAAGCCGAGTCACGTGGCGAAGACATCACCATATTTGAGACGGGCGATTTCGTCGATCTGTGTGCCGGACCGCATGTCGAGAACACGGGCGACATCGATTTACTCTCCTTCTCACTCAAGGGTCTTGCCGGTGCGTACTGGCGTGGCGACGAGCAGAATCCGATGCTGGTCCGTATCTCGGGGTTCGCCTTCGAAAACAAGTCCGCCCTCGTCGCGCATCTCGCTTTGCTCGAAGAAGCCAAAAAACGCGATCACCGTAAACTCGGAAAGGAACTCAATCTCTTCACCATTTCCCCGCTCGTGGGCGCGGGACTTCCGCTCATGCAGCCCAAAGGCATGATCATCCGCCAGAAGATCGAAGATCTTCTCTGGAAACTCCACGAGGACAAGGGCTATTCACGCGTCTGGACCCCGCATATCGCGAAGGAAGAGCTCTATGTCACGTCCGGACATGCCGCCAAGTTCGGCGACGAACTCTTTCGCGTCACAGGCAAGGAAGAACAGTTCATCATGAAGCCGATGAACTGCCCGCACCACATGCAGATCTTCGCGGACAACCGGTTCTCGTATCGCGATCTCCCGGTCCGCTATTTCGAGCCGGCTACCGTGTATCGTGACGAAAAATCCGGCCAGCTCGGAGGCCTCACCCGCGTGCGTGCCATCACCCAAGATGACGGTCATCTTTTCTGTCGTGTCTCACAAATCAAGGAGGAGGTCTCGACTATCGTCTCGATCATCCGGGAATTTTACACGATCTTCGGACTCATGGACGGGTATTGGGTCTCACTCTCGGTCCGAGGCGAGGATAAGGAAAAATACCTGGGCAGTGATGAGGCATGGGACAATGCCGAGAGCGCGCTTGAGAACGCTGCCAAGGAGAACGATCTCAATTACAGACGGGTCGAGGGTGAGGCCGCCTTCTACGGACCCAAGCTCGACTTCATGTTCAAGGACGCCATCGGCCGGGAATGGCAACTCGCTACCATTCAGTGCGACTTCAACCTGCCCGAGCGCTTCGACCTCTCGTTCACGAACGAAGAGGGCGTAGCCGAGCGTCCGGTCGTGATACATCGTGCCATCTCGGGTTCGCTCGAGCGGTTCATGGGTATCATGATCGAGCACTATGCCGGTGCATTCCCCTTCTGGCTTTCCCCGGTCCAAGTCGATATCCTCCCGATCGGTGAGGCTCATCAGGCGTACGGAGCCGAAGTCACGACACTCCTCAAGAAGGCCGGTATCCGTACCGAACTCCATGCTGAGAACGAATCCCTCGGCAAGCGCATCCGCAATGCCAAAGTCGGCAAAGTGCCGTACTATATCGTCTTAGGCGACGCGGAAGTCACGAGCCAAACCGTCACTCTCGAAAGCCGCACCGACGGCAAGATCGGCGAACTCTCCCACGACGACCTCCTTACGCGATTTGCAAAGGAAAATATCCCCGCTGCCTGAAACCACTGCAAAGAAAAGCAGCGAGTCATTAAATAAGAGACGAGGCCTTTCAGAGAGGTCTCGTCTCTTTTCAATAGAGTCTCGTCTGCTTATTCATCCAGCCTGAACGTTCCCACTATTTCCTCCATAGTCCTCAAGCTGTCCTGATCATTTTCAGTGAATGCCAAATGAAAAACATAAAATTGATCACTGTTCTTGAAAATAATCGCCGAACGAGGTGAAGAATCAGTCGTGCCCAAGGAAAGATATTCTTTGCCGATAAGATTGCCCGCCTGAAATACGAAACTTTGCGTCCCAACTTCTTGGGTAAATCCAAGCGAAACTGCCAGCTGATCGATATCCGTATCGGTTTTTTCATACATGATCATTCCCACCAGTCGAAAATCCTGTGGTCGCGACTCCTCTGCATATTCAATAGAATCCTTATTGGACCAAAAAACTGAACTGCCTTGCTTGGCCTTTTCTCCGTTTCCAAGATCGACTTCCGTCAAAGCGGTCGTGTCAGCATCATCGGCAAAGATGTGCCAGTCTTTGGGATAATTGAGGCTATAGGAAAACGCCGAATTTTGATACGCTTGCCAATCGGATTCGCTTTTTGCATTTGTCAAACTCGGATTTTTGTAATCTTGCGTAAAACCTTCCTGGGTCAATTGCTGTTTTATTTTTTTATTTTTATACACTCCAAACAAGCCAACAGCTAAAATAATCAACACCGCCAAAGCGATACCGATGACTATTCTTTTTTTGGTGAAAATCTTTTTTATTTCAAATTTCATATTGCAGGTTAGGAGTTCGACTCCCTATAGGGAGTCGAACTCCTTTATTTCTTTTTATCGTAAGTTTTACCACGTGCAAGTGGTCGTGCCGTCCGAGGTAAAGACCCATGTCGTCGATCCACCCTTACAAACACACGTCCGATACCCACTCGTGAGTGCAATCGTTCCATCATGTGTCGCATCGCACGCATACGGTTGCGCCGATTCCTTTTTCAATTTCACTTCCCCATTGACATCCAACGTCGCAGCCGGAGAAGTGGTGCCGATGCCAACGTTGCCAGCATTCGAAATATACATTCTATCGTAGTACGCACCTGATGTGTAGGTCGCAAATTTTACCGCATTAGCACCAGATACCCGCATATCACCATCGCTGGCAAGCCAACCAAAATATGTCCCCGGTACAGAATATCCGTCATATTTCAGCATCACATGATCTGTGCTATCTGGTGATTCTAAGTAAATACCTGTCATTTTATTACCTGAGGCTGCTTTGGCTTGGAATGGGAATGTACCTCCTTTATCTGGTGAAACCAAACCTATTATTATGCGCCCATCATCAGCAATATCAAAAAATTTCGTCCCACTGGGTGTATACCCCTCAAATAGATGCCCAGTCTGCGCAACTCCCATGACTGTTTTCAATATTGGGTTAGTTTGGAAGAGGGTTCCAGTAACAGTAAGTTCTGGCACACCAACGCTACCCGCTATTTGTACGCCACCATCAGTGCCGCTGGTTGCAGTCGCGGCCCCAGCAACATTGTTTGTATAAACAGTGAGAGAGAGAAGTCCCGCGCTGTCTTTTTTTTCTAAATAAACATTTGCTCCAAATTGAGTCGCGCTAACCAATGGGCCAAGCGTGGCATTTCCATTAATTGCAGTGGCCAAATTGACAGCACACGCAGAGTTAGACCCCGCACTAACACACTGAAAGGATGTCCCCTCAGTAAGGGCTATTGATGTTCCATTAACGGCAGTCTGAAAAATTTTCCCCCCGGTGCTACTGTAATCGACAATAGTGTAGAATCGTCGCCCTACACCACCTGCAAGTTTTAATGCAGCACCAGTTGTATTCGTTGTGGATTGCGACCATGCGGATTGACCCATAAGCATAGTAGCGGCAGGCGGCACATCTGAGGCGACTGCTCCGCTGACAATCGCATTGCCCCGGACGTCTAACTTCGCTCCAGCTGCTGTCGTCCCAATCCCTACATTTCCAAGATTAACCAAATTCTTTCCATTCAAATCAATTGCTCCAGTTGCGCCGGAATATGGAATCGCTCCGACCTGGCCAGCGGTGAGGCCGGTGATTTTCGAACCATCCAAAGCTGCATATGCCCCGGTCAAGTTGTCAGCGATGAATGTCTGACCAGTCGCCCAGTTCAAAATCCCACCCAAGGCTCCACCCGTTGTCGAGAGTTTGCCAGACAATGAACTATCCAGACCGCTGATTTGACCAGTTTGCAAACCGGTGATTTTCGAACCGTCGAGTGCTGCAAATGCGCCGGTCAAATTATCAGCCGAAAAAGTCTGATTGCTCGCCCAATTCAAAATACCAGAAAGAGCACCGCCACTCGGGGAAAGTTTTCCAGCCAATAATGCGACCAGTCCATCTACCTGATTTACGCTCACATTTCCCGATTGAGAATTATTTGAGGCTATTATCTTTTCCTGAATTAAATCATCCAAGCCACGAATTTTACTTGTTCCTAATCCACCATCTTTTACAGCTTGATCATCAATTGAGCCTTTCTTGAGATGAAAACTTGAAAAAACTCCTTTCCAATCATCGCTTTTTTTCTTGATTTCCGAGAGCACATATTTTTCCGCATTCTTCTTGACCGCATCCGCTTCAATTTTTGTAAAATACGTTTTCCAATAATTTTTGGCAGGCGCGCTTTCTGCTGCTCGTGCATTCATCCCAAACACCAAAAAACCGGCCCCGAAAAAAATCAGCGCCAGCCTGAGCACGGTTTTGGATTTTCTACCTTTTAAGAGAGAGAGAGAGAGGATTTCATATATATAACATTCAGGAGGATTTGGATAATACGTACCTCAAATATAGCATGTTTTGAACGGTTGCTCAAACTGCAGTGGCAACCGTGTCAGTGGCAACCGCAGTGGTCACACAGGGAACGCATCGAGCAGTTCACTGGAATAGGAAAACTCGTAACCGAGCGAGCCGAGCTACATCATTGGGAATGAAACGAAAGGAGCGTCTCTCGCAACTTTGGCAGATCTTCCTTGCAAGTCTGCCACACGAATATCGCATCCACACCGGTGTATTCGTGTATGAGAATATTCCTCATACCGATGATATCCCGAAATGGGATCTCGGCATGTTCCTGCTCAAATAAACGACTCAAACGATTCGTGGCTTCCCCAACAATCATAAGCTCCCGAATGGTCGCGTCTATAAGGAGATCGGATTTCAAGAAATCCTCGGATTCGACGCCATTCAGATACTTCTCGATTTTCCCGATTGCCTCGAGGATATGCCCGATATACAACGTGTCGTTCTTTTTCATACGTTTTTCTCGTATACCGACTCTGCATACGAAAGTACATCATCGCGAATGAATTTACTGAGCGCTGTCGGCGTAGCGATATCGACTTTCTTCTGCAGTCGATTGGAAAAATACCGGTGTATGCCGGCATATTCGAATAATCCGATCCGAGCAAGCGGAGTGAATTCGATCAGCAAATCAACATCGCTATCCTCACGCGACGTGCCATTGGCGTGCGATCCAAACAAAGATACCTTCCGTATATCATCCCGAAATTCGCTTTGTTCGACTGCTTCCCTGATTTTTTCCTTGAGTTCCTGTTTGCTCATAGAGATTCCATTCGATACTGCCAGTATCCGACATTTTTGGAGAAAAATCAATATATATACCTCGGAGCAGAGCCCTGAGGTATGTCTCGAATGAACCAAACCGTCACCCTCGAGAGCCGTGCCGACGGCAAGATCGGCGAACTCTCCCACGACGACCTTCTTACGCGATTTGCAAAAGAGAACATCCCGGGAGCCTGCGTTCCCCTGAAATAAAACCCGTGTAAAAGATAAGACTCAACCCTCGTCGAAGGTTGAGTCTTTAAAGTCCTCTACAAAACAGGGTCGTGAGAGATTCCCTGTTATCTGTTATCTGTTATCTTCTCCCTGCTAACGGTCATCTATTCTTATTTGATCGACAAGAGTTCGACATCGAAGATGAGTGTCGCATTCGGCGGGATAGAGCCCTGGCCGCTCGCTCCATACCCGAGCGATGCCGGGATGGTCAGTTTCCGCTTCTCCCCGACTTTCATATCCAAAAGACCCTGGTCCCACCCTTTGATCACCATGCCCTGTCCGAGCGTGAACTGAAATGGGGTCCTCCCTGGATTGAGGCTCGAATCGAACTTCGTCCCGTCCGTGAGTGTCCCCGTATAATTCACGGTGATCGTATCACCGTTCTTCGTCTTCGCATCTCCTGTCCCGTCGGCCGTCTTCTCGATCTGCAGTTCGGTAACCATAGGACTTGTCTTATTGGTTGATGTCGTCGTATCCGTTCCATTTCCTCCCGATCCGCCGTTGTCAGATGGTTGTGGCACGGGTTGTTCTCCGGAACCACTCCCACTGTCGGCCGAAACCGTATTCCCGTGTCCGATATCCGTCACCCCGGTGGTACCGGCACTCCCCGCCGCCGCCCCGATCGACCGCGATGCTTGCCCGGTGGTTTTCACCTCGATCGTACTCCGATTGCCTTTCGATTCATCCGGGAGCAGCCGGCCTTTCCCGGGTGTCCCGACCAGTATCCAGACGACCACAGCGAACGCAATCACTCCCAACAAAAGAAATAGTCTGTTCATACGCGACTCTTAATATCATAGGACAGTATAGCATGAGTTCTCTATAATTAAAATACACGCGGGAAGATTGGTTCTTCCCGCGTGTATATTTCTTCATAATCCGGAATGAGAAGCACTGTTCATCGCCAATTCTTCATACTTGAAATGAGGATCCTTGGTGACATTCCGACTCACCTTTTCAGCTATCTTCTTTGGCAATATCCCTATGATATCAGCGTTTTTCAACACAACCTCGGCGATCACGACACTCTCCAACGGCTCGAGGTATTGGTCAACGTACCAAGTGAGTCCTCCGCCGTTCGGACCGGGGTCACACGGAACCTCGTACCGAATCTTCTCGATTCGTTTGTCCTTCGCCGTTTCCCAGAGAAATTCGAAGACTGCTTCTGAAATCGCCACGTCCCCCTCTTCCGGCGCGGATCCCTTGCTTGGATTCCTATTCAGGAAACGAACACCGCCGGTATCTTTGAAACGGACTTCCTGATCGGCGATGGTTATCACACCCTCTTTGATTTCCGCATCAAGATAGGTTCCCTCGGTAGGAGTCGTGTTTTCATCGACCGTCCATATCCTTCCACTATCCCGACTTGTCGCATATCGTATCATCTCTTCTCGGACGCTGTTCTGTGCGCTAATAAGCAAATCATACGCATCGGATTCTATCTCGATACTCCACGTTTCAGCCTCTCCAGGCGCGAGCCTTTCTATATGGACAGCGATGCATTTCGCGCCTCGCTTATAGAAACTGAAATTGTTTTCATTCACGGTCACGTATCCGAGTCGAACCGACATCCCATCAGACAATCCTATCGGCAATTCCGACAGCGCATATTTCTTCCTGACCTTCGGCATCGTATTATCCGACATCTCAGTCCTCCTTTGTTGACGAATTGATAAAGAATCTGACTTCCCTCTCCGACAGGACACGGTATCGCGAAATGACGCGAACGTCAAGAAAAATCGCATACCGAACATTCTTCTGCCCGTTCGATTCTCATTACCGTAAGTAAACAAAAGAGAATTGGTGATGGGAATTTCGTCCTCGACGCCTGCTGGCGTCTCGTTGTCCAGGGCAGCGCTGAATGCTTCCTATCCGGTCGCATTCATCGACGCTCAATCCTATATGTATCGCGGGTGATGGGAATCCTCCTCCCCCGTTTTGCTTCTGCAAAACTCCTCCGGAGCCAGGGTTTCTAGAAAGCGAAATCGTTCGCTTTCTAGAATACCCTTCGATTCCCATCAACTTAGACAACAGAAAAGGACCCCTCAGAGGGGTCCTTTTCTGTTGCTGAGCGGGTGATGGGAATCGAACCCACCTCTCGACCTTGGAAGGGTCGCATAATAAGCCACTATACGACACCCGCTGACTTTTTCCGGGCGGGCACAGGGACCCGCCCCCACGCCCATTTCTCCCCTTACCCCCGTTTCTCCCTTTTTCCCGTCATTTCGAAGCTTGCGCTGCCACTCCCGGTCCCGTCAATCCTGCGAACGGATCGATATGGATATCCTTTTCCTCGATACCGATACCGAGCAAAAGCGCCTTCATCGCATCCGCGAATGCCGGTGCACCTATCACATAATAGAGCGACTCCTTCCATTCTGGCAAGTGTTTCTCGATCATGTCCGCGGTGATACGACCGCGTTCCTCGCCTTGAAGCGAAGCGGGCTCGGTTTCGGCTGACAATGTGAACACATAGGTGAAATCCGGAAGAACGATCTTACTGATCTCATTATGGAACGGGATATCCGTAAGGTACCGATTCGAAGCGAACAGGGCGTATTTCTTGGGGTCATGCTTCGCGACGGCCTCCAAGAGCATCGCGCGCGCCGGAGCCATGCCGACCCCGCCCGAAAGGATCGCTATCGGACGCATATCCCCTTCCGGTATGGTCGCATGCCCAAGCGGACTACCGACCGAAATGACATCACCGACCTTCAGGTCCCACATCGTTTTTTTGAATCCCGTCACGCCCTCGCGCATCACGAACACCAACGCGGTCTCACTCGGTGCGGAAGCGATTGAAAGCGGACGCATCCCCGATCGGATATCCGGCTCCACGAGTCGTTCCACAGGGATCCTCAGCATCGCGTACTGCCCCGCGAGGAACGTATATCCTTCCGGTTTCGAAAAATAAAATGCGTGCGTCCGCTCAGCGACCGTTTCGACCTTCTGGAGCGTGATAGGGAAAAATTCCATACGAATATCCTTATTTTATATGTCGACAAACCAATATACATGGGAATACTCCGAAATGTACTACGTTCACGGGACTATTTGTTTTCCTGGCAAACAAAATGTCATATCACTCAATTTGTCGGGGCACTCGGAATCGAACCGAGACTACCTACTCCCAAGGCAGGCGTACTACCACTATACTATGCCCCGATAAATAAATCGTCACATAATCAGGTCTAACCGTCACTATACCAGACTTATTTGCCACGAGTTTGGAATCGCCCCGCATACGCGGGGCGCCCGGCGAATGCCCGGGCGAACCGAGACTACCTACTCCCAAGGCAGGCGTACTACCACTATACTATGCCCCGTTCGCTCTATCTCCTTCGCATATATCAGATGACCTTCAGGTGAGGCTTGCCCCGAGGGTGGCCCGGCACTCTTTCCAGTCTACGGACTCTCCGGAAAAAAGCAACATCCCGCCCTTGCGGACGGGATACTGCCCTATCTTCTGTGTTCGGTTCAACGGAACCGGCCGGTGGAACATTTCTCCAGCCGATTCTCCCCGATACAAAACGTCTACTTGACCGCTTCCTTGAGGGTCTTACCGGCGGTGAATTTCGGAACGGTCATGGCCGGGATGGTGATCTTGGCCTTGGTCTGCGGGTTAATACCCTCGCGAGCCGCACGGTTCGAGACACGGAACGTGCCGAAACCGGTGATGGTCACCTTGTCGCCCTTGCGGAGCGAGTTCGTGATCTCATCGACGATCGTCTCGATGACGGCCTCGACGTCCTTCTTCGAAAGGTCGAGCTTGCCGACAACTGCTGAGACGAGCGCGTCTTTGTTTACGTTTGCCATTGTTGTTCACCTGCCTTTCTAGGATCGCGTCCCGACCGGGGTCGGGAACTGTGTAGGATTACCTCCACGTACCATTCTATCTTTTCGCTGAAAAAAAGCAAATCAGGGCAAACTTGTCAATATTCCTATCGGGCGAATTCGATTGCTCGCGTCTCACGCATGACCACAACCCGGATCTCTCCCGGGTACTTCAGTTCATCCTGGATCCGATCAGCGATCTCGCGCGCGAGCTTCGACGCGCCAAGATCGTCGGTTTTCCCCGGATTCACGAATACGCGCACTTCGCGACCGGCCTGGATGGCGTATGACTTCTCCACGGCTGGGAACGAGTTGATGAGCGCTTCGAGCTCCTCGAGTCGTTTGAGGTACTTCTCCGCGGTTTCCTTGCGAGCTCCGGGGCGACTGGCCGAGATGATATCCGCCGCCGTGACGATCGAGGCCTCGACAGAGGTCTGCGGATACTCGTCGTGATGGCTTTTCATTGCGTCGATAACTTCCTTTTGGACATTGAACTTCTCGAGAATGCGAATACCGATATTCACGTGCGTCCCTTCGATCTCGTGATCGACTGCTTTGCCGATATCGTGCAACAAGCCGGCTTTCTTGGCTATCGCCACGTTCGCGCCAAGCTCGGCTGCGAGCGCCCCGGCGATATAGGATACTTCGAGAGAATGGAGGAGGACGTTCTGCTTATAGCTGTACCGAAACCTGAGCCGCCCAAGGATATAGAGGAGCTTCGGATGAAGTCCCGCGACACCAGCCTCGTAAGCAGCCGCCTCTCCAGCCTCTTTGATCTTCTGATCGATGTCCCGTCGGGCCTGCTCGACGGTTTCCTCGATACGGGCCGGGTGGATGCGCCCGTCGGCGATAAGCTTCTCGAGTGCGACACGAGCCACCTCACGGCGTACTGGATCAAATCCCGAGATTACGACCGACTCCGGTGTATCATCCACGATGAACTCGACACCGGTCTCCTTTTCGAGCGCGCGGATATTGCGACCCTCCTTGCCGATAATCTTTCCCTTAATGTCGTCGGATGGGATTGTGACGGTCGTCGTCGTAAATTCCGAAACGTGCGAACGGGAATACTTCTGGATGACAGTCGCCATGAGATTGAGCGCCCGCTCCTCGACTTGGTCCGCCCCTTCCCGTTCGAGCTTCACGATACGTGCGGCGACGGCATCCCGGCTTTCCTCCTCAACGAGACGGAAGACTTCTTTGCTCGCATCTTCCTTGGAAAGGCCGGCGATATTTTCAAGCCGTTTCAATTCCTCGTTCCGAAGCCGTTCGGTTTCCGTCTGGATCGTCCGAATCTCATCTGCCTTTTTCAGAAGCGACTGTTTTTCTCGATCCGTTTCCTCGAGGCGCTTCTCAAGTTGTTCTTCTCGTTTTTCCACGCGTCGCTTCTGTTCACGGAATTCCTCTTCCTTCGTCTGTGATTCCCGCTTCGCCTCATCGAGAATCCCGACCGCCTTGTTCTTGGCGTCGAGCGTTATGTCCGCGACTTTCTTTTCTGCCTCCTGAATCATCTTCTCCGCCTGGCCTTCGGCGGTGGACAGACTTCCTTTAGCCATCGACTGCCGTGTAAAATACCCCAAGATGGCACCGACCGCAAGGGTGCCGGCAACGATCAAAAACGTGCTTGTCATACGGAAAGAGGTTCCCGAAAGAGACAGTAGGAGGATAGAGCCGGTTATTCAGCCATCCTCGTCGAAAAACATGAAGAAAAGGAATCCGGGAGATGCCCTGGAAAGTTTCGTATAGCCAAACGATAAGAGAATCCGCTTCCTTTCATACGCTTCCGTCCGCTGCCACAAAGGGAGGATACAAATAGTTAGATGCGGATTCATGATAGCCGACGGGAAACCTTTTGTCAAAGCGGAACGTACAATGGTATACTGTGAAATATCGACTCCACAACATTACAAAACTAAGAAAAAAACTGTGTATCGACCGTTCGTACTCATCGTGCTCGACGGATGGGGAGTAAGCAATGTTACTCAAGGAAACCCGATCCGAGAAGCGAAGCTCCCCACCTTTGAGAAACTCAACCGATTCTATCCGTTTACAACCCTTCAAGCCTCCGGCATCTCGGTAGGACTTCCCTGGAATGTGGTCGGGAACAGCGAAGTGGGACACATGACCCTCGGTGCCGGCCGGGTCATCTATCAGAGCCTCCCGCGGATAGCCCTCTCCATTCAGGATGGAAGTTTTTCACGCAACCCCGTTCTCCTCGCCGCTATTGAAAATGTAAAGAAGCGCGGTGGCCGTTTTCATATCATGGGACTCCTCAGTGCTGGATCGGTCCATTCGAACAAGGAACACCTCGACGCCGTTCTCAAATCAGTAGCCGACGAAGGAATATCCGAAGCGTTCGTACACGTCTTCACAGACGGGCGTGACTCCTCCCCGACCGACGGAGTGGTCCAGATCCAGATGCTCGAGAAACACATGCGTCTCCTGGGAACAGGACGTATCGCTTCGATTATCGGTCGCAACTGGGCGATGGATCGAAACAATAACTGGGATCGGATCGAGAAGGCCTACCGTATGCTTACCGAAGGGAAGGGCGAGCATACGACCGACGGTGCACTCTACGTTGAACAGTCGTACGCCAAGGGCATAACAGATGAGTTCATCGAGCCCGGCATCGTCTGTGACGCAAACGATGAACCGATCGGCCTCATTCGGGAAAAAGATACCGTTCTCTTCTTCAATTTTCGTGAAGACCGCGCCCGCGAAATCACCAAGGCGTTCGTCCTTCCGGGATTCCAAAATTTCGAACGAGCGAAGGATCCCGATATCCATTTCGTGACCATGACCGAATATGAGCGGGATTTGCCTGTTTCCGGCATCCTCTTCCCACCGGAAACGGTCTCAAACTGTCTCGGAGAAATCCTTTCGAACGCCGGGAAGAAACAGCTCCGGATAGCCGAAACCGAAAAATACGCCCACGTCACCTATTTCTTCAATGGTGGCAAAGAACGCGCTTTCCCCGACGAAGACCGGCTCCTCATTCCCTCTCCGATCGTCTCCCGTTTCGATGAGGTGCCGGAAATGAGTTCCGGAGAGATAACGGACACCCTCGTCCATACGATAGAGGGCGGAAAATATGATTTCATCCTCACTAACTACGCGAATCCGGACATGGTGGCCCACACCGGAAACGAGACGGCGACCATCGAGGCAGCCGAATCGATCGATCGGTGTCTCGCGCTCCTTGTCCCGGCGATCCTACGGGCCGGTGGAGCACTCATGATTACCGCCGATCACGGGAACGCCGAAGAGCTCAAGAATTCGGCGACCGGCGAGGCCGACACCGAACATTCCCTCAATCCCGTCCCCCTCTGGTACATCACGCCTGACAATCACCGGGAAAAGGATGCCGACCTCATGATGCGCGAACAAAATGAGGTTCGTGGCCTTCTCTCCGACGTTGCGCCGACGATTCTCGAGATCATGCAGATCCCTCAACCGGCGGACATGAACGGCTCGAGTCTCCTGCCGATACTGCAATAAGAAAGGAGGTCACCAGCATGCCCCGTGACCGATCCTCCAGCTGGCGGGGAGGTTTTACGGGGTCACCAGCCTGCCCCGTAGTCGCATTACGACAGTACAGAGTCACCCGCCCTCACTATTGTTTCGTCGTGGAAGAGAAAATCAGGAACGGAAGATGAGACTCGTACAGAAGTAAATTGATTTATTCCAGTTTGCTATTCCGGAGCTATGCTCCGTCTCAATGCGGTGCTGATACCAAATGAACTGAATCACTGTTACGTTCAGGAGTTCGCCCCGGCATTCGCGGGGCGGACTCCTCCGGTAGCGATATACAACACATCAAGTTATTTCGGCATAATTTAATTAATTTGGTATCACTAAAAAACTCCGGCATATACCGGAGTTTTTTAGAATTCTTTTTTCAGGCCTCTCCCTTTCCTCGGGCGGGTTCCCGACCCCGTAGAGACGGTATATGCCCCGTCTCTCCACCGACTTTCGACTTGATAGACTTGTGCCTGTTCACTTCTTTATGAAATCACCTTGTCGACGATACCGTATTTTTTCGCTTCTTCGGCCGTCATGAAGTAATCGCGTTCGGTATCATGTTCGATCTTGGCAAGCTTCTGTCCCGTATGCTTCGCAAGGATACGATTCAGCCGGTCTCGGGTCTTGAGGATATGCTTCGCATGGATCTCGACTTCCGTCGCCTGCCCCTCCGCACCCCCAAGCACCTGGTGAATCATCACCTCTCCGTTTGGCAAGATCATACGCTTTCCCTTGGCGCCCGCCGAGAGCAGAAGTGCTGCCGCGGATGCCGCCATACCGACGCATATCGTCGAGACGGCAGGCTTCACATATTGGATCGTATCGTAAATCGCGAGCGCCGCCGTGACCGACCCGCCCGGAGAATTGATATACAGACGGATATCCTCCTTCCGGTTCTGCGAATCGAGATAGAGAAGCTCCGCGATGACCGTATTCGCCACGGCATCGTCGATCGGCGACCCGAGAAAGATGATCCGATCCTGCAACAGTCGGGAATAGATGTCATACGCCCGTTCGCCGAGGCTCGTCTTCTCGACGACTATGGGGACGAGATGCTGGTTATTCATACATTTGGATGTTATACCAAATTAACTAAATCCCTGTTACGTTCAGGCGTTCGCCCCGGCATTCGCAAGGCGAACTCCTCTGATAGCGATATTCAACACATCACATTCCTTCGATACTACAACGTTTCCAAATACACGAGGACCTTCTCATTACGTGAGCGCTCGCGAATGGCTGCATAAATCGCGGTCAGATCGAGGTCCTTTTCCGCCTGCTTGACGCTCTTCGCGTATGCGAGCACTTTGTTCATCTCCGCCTCGATTTCCTCGGTCGCGACATCGATGTCTTGCTCCTTCGCGATCGATTCGAGTGCGAGCTGCGACAAGATCCGCTTCCCCGCCTGCGGGCGCCACTCGGTTGACAAATCTTCCTCGGTCTTTCCCATACGGGACAGATAATCCTCAAGGGAAAGGCCGGTCATAGCCGCCTGTTGTCCGAATTCGGAGATCATACGCCGAAGTTCACCCTCGATGAGGACATCGGGAAGTTCGGCCTTCGTCTCGGCAACGATCGCATCGAGGATCTCGGTGCGATGTGTTTCCTTGCGCTGTTCGTCCTTCTCCGAGTGCATCCCTTCGCGGACACTCGCACGCAACACTTCAAGGTTTTCGAACCGTCCGAGCGACTGCGCAAACTCGTCGGTGAGCTCGGGAATCTCCTGCTCCTGCACGAGGAGGAGCTTCACGGCGAATTCCGCGGGTTTCCCGGCGAGCGTCTTCTCGTGATACTCGTCTGGGAATGTGAGCGTGAATGTCTTTTCCTCGTCAGCTTCCATACCGATGACCGCATCCTCGAAACCCGGAATAAACGCGCCCGATCCGAGTACGATCGGGTGCTTGCGTCCCGTCCCGCCCTCGATCGGCACCCCGCCACGACTCACGGTGAAGTCGACCTCGACCGCATCACCATCCTTGGCGGCACGGTTCACGGTCACAAGCTTCGCCCGGCTTCGCGCGACGCGTTCAAGTTCCTTCCCGATTTCCTCTTCGGAAACCTCCGTTTTGTCCTTCGCATACTTTGCGTTTACAGAGCGTGCGGCCTTCTCCCATCCGCCGAGCGCCGCTTCCGGCATGATATCGGTCGTCACGGTGAAACACAGGGATTCACCCTCGTTCACGTCATCGAGACGGATTTCCGGCTTGCCGATCGCATCCACCTTGGCCTCGTGTATGACCTTCGGAAACAGGTGGTCGATCGCATGTTCCGCCCCTTCGATGAGGACGGTCGCCTTGCCGAGTTTTTTTTCCAGGACCTCACGCGGGATCTTTCCGGACCGGAAGCCTTCGATCTTCACGCTCTTGGAAAGGTGTTCGACCGCGTGTCCGATTTCTTCTTGCCATTCCTCCCACGGGATCGAAACAGAAAGTTCCGCCTTCGACTTGGGAAGTCGTTTCACCGAGACATCCATACGCGAAAAATAAGTAAGAATGAAAAACCACCATCCGTCGTCGCTATTCGGCAGCTTCGGCAGTATCCGTCGCTTCAGGAGCTTCGACAGCCTCTTCGGCCACGACCGGAACCCCGGTACCCGAGACATCGATACGGCATCCGACGAGCTTCGCCGCGAGCCGGACATTCTGTCCGCGCTTGCCGATAGCGAGTGAGAGCTGATCCTCGGGAACGGTCACCTTGGCACGCTTGCCGTCCGCATCATCCTCGGAGATCTCCACCGAGACGACCTTGGCCGGACTCATCGCCGCGATAATGAACTTCACCGGGTCCTCGCTCCATTCGATGATATCGACCTTCTCGCCACCAAGTTCGTCGATGACCGCCTGCACGCGCGTCCCACGCTGACCGACGCACGAGCCGATCGGATCGACGCCTTCCTGATTCGCGGAAACCGCGATCTTGGTCCGGGAGCCGGCCTCGCGTGCGATCGCCTTGATCTCCACGGTACCTGCGGTGATCTCGGGAACCTCAAGTGAGAAGAGGTGACGGATCATGTCCGGATGCGAACGCGACAACACGAGTCCGGGACCCTTGGATTCCGCCTCGACACGGACCAGATACACCTTGATATGCTGTCCGATACGATAGCTTTCGGTCTCGACTTGTTCGGACGGGAACAGGATGCCGACCGACTTGCCCAAGTCGACATAGATGTTCCGACCCTCGATACGCTGGATGATGCCGTTGAGCACTTCGCCCTCGTGATCCTTGTATTCCTCGAACATCACCTCGCGTTCCGCCTCGCGCAGGCGCTGGATGACGACCTGTTTGGCCGTCTGTGCCGCGACACGACCGAAGTCTTCGTGCGACGGGAGTTCGATCTCGATGATGTCTCCGACTTTCGCCGTCTTCTTGATAAGCTTTGCGTCTTCGAGCGTCAGATCTCGCTCGGGGTTGTACCGCGGAAGACGGTCCTCGTCCACTGCCTCGTCGACGACGGGAGCGACGACTGTCGTTTCTTCATCGGTCTCTTCGGTTTCCTCCACAAACTCGCGGGTCGTCTCGTCGACGACTTCCTTTACGAGGAAGAAGCTCGCCGTCTTGGCGATCTCGTCAAACTGCGCACGGATGACCTGGCTCTTCTTGCCGTAGTCGCGCTTGTATGCGACGGCAAGCGCCGCCTCGACCACTTCGAGCACCTTCTCCTTCGGAAGACCCTTCTCGTCCACGATCTGCATGATCGCACTGCCGAACTCACCGAGCCGCCCCGAGAGACTCTGCTCCGGTTCCGGAGCCGCTTTCTTTCTTGTTGCCATAGTGTTACTGATATTGTCACGCTTCCGAATATATCGGAACGCGACACTGTTTAATGACGTATGAATCACACGGAAGCAAGTTGGAGACGGGTCTCTTTTTGAACCGAGAACGGCCCTCTAAAGAAAAAAGTCCGCTCGCGCGAACTCCGTCACCATCCCTATCCGTATGACCACAGTATAGGGCGAAACGGGACTTCTGTCAAATGGCTGAAGTATGGATAATACCAAATGAACTGAATCACTGTTACGTTCGGGAGTCGGACTCCTCCGGTAGCGATATACAACACATCACGTTTTATCGGAATACGTTCCACTTGCAACAATCTTACAAGACCATTACCGGAGCTCACCCCGCCCTTCGTGAAGAGCATGGCGAACTCCGCTCAGATTATTTAGTTGAATAATGCCTTTTAAAAGCCATAATCCGTCAATTTTTGTCCGATTTTCCATTTTCTCACACATTGATTGACTTTTCCGCATATTCATGCTACAATACCCTGTTACGGTTCTTCGTGCCCGCCTTCGGACACCACGTAACGGGCACGTTAAAATTTTCATCAAACATCATATAAACACAAGGAGGCTATATGCCATTCGGATTAGACGTTAATGATATCGACCTGATTTCAGCATGGGATCTGATTCAACTCTCCATGAAGGCGCTCAATTGGTTAAAAAACACCAAAGAGAAAGTCCCGACGGCCGAAGGAAATCCAGAAGACGTTTTCCTCAAGGGGACAGCTGATCCGGAGATGCTTCAGTATCTGCTGACACTCTGCAAGAAGGGCACCGACCTGTTCTTGTACGCCCTCATGGGCCGACTCACCGAGAAAGAAGCGAAAGGATATACGTATTCAATCCTTCGTTTCCCGAATCGGTTACGGGAAGAGACCGTCCATGCGTCCCCGAAGGGGATTGGATTCGGTGTCGAACCGAAAAAAGGGAAGGAACAGAAAAAAACCATCGACCCGAGGGGGACGGGAATGGATTCACGCGTCCTCTATCTCGAACAGCAATATGAGATGTGGATGCGACTCGTAGACGATGGGAAGACCAAGGATGAAGCCTATGCGTATATCATCGACGTCCTCAAGAAAGGCCAGTTCCTCGATCGGGAAACCCTCGAAGAGAAGGCGAAAAAAATCTGGGACGAGCTGGTCGAGGCTTTGAAAGACAAGGAGCCGATGATCAATACGATGATTTATCGCACCATTCTCGGTGACGAGTATGAATGCGTACAGCGGGCAGGCGGATCATTCAGAGATACCTGTCTCAAGAAACTCGGACGGACGAAGGCTGAAAAGGAAGAGAAGTGGAAAACCGAAAGGAGAGAAATATGGTTGACCGCGATTTTTGGAAAACCTTCGAACAAAAAACGTCCGGCAAGGATAGCTGCTGGAGGATCAAAATGGGAAGGAATCAAAAACAGGATGCTTGAAATGCAATCGGGGCCGATCATGGGGCGCAAGGGGTTCATCCCGTTGGCATTTGCGATTTTTGTCGTCATCATGATTCTCTTCGAGTTCTTGTCACATTGGAAACATTAATCGAACACAAAAATTATTGAAAATGGCAACGAAAGACATAACAACATGTGCGACCCCGGCAGAAGCTGGAATCGATATCGAGATAGGTCTCCTGATGACGTACATAAAGGAGGCGGCAAGAATTGCCGTTGAAAAGATCAAGGCGCAATTCTTCGTGATAAAACTCTGGTTGGCTGTCATCCTTCTCGGATACAGTCTCTTGTGCTTCACTGCCTCATATCATGAGTGGCATGGGATACCGGCACTGCTCTTCGTACTCCTCACACTGGGGAATGCGATCGTCGCCTTCTCTGCGAAAGGAATCGGCTACAGTGGGAGTTCAGGAGCCATCGTGAACGGGACGCCGGGAATGACCATCGGTCAGCTCCTCACCGCTCCGTTCACCGATGAAAAATGGCCAGACTTCAAAACCAAAGACTTCCTGACGGCGGGGCTTGAGATGACGAAGAAGTTCTGGCTCGCCCAGTTGCACCTGACAATCGTTGCTGGTCTGGTAGCGGAGTTCTCCGAACTCGTCACCCTCCATTCGATGGCCGGGGTAATAGTCATGCTTTTGCCGATTATCGTTCTTGTCGCTTTCTCCCTCACGGAAAAGGTGACGGAAACAAAGTGGTACAAGCGGATCGTCATCGGTATGTCCGTCCCGACACTCATTGTCGGGCTCGTGATGGCGATTTACCCGCTGACCCGCACCGAATCAATGGCGGAAAAGATCCAGAAGGAAAACGCTGTAAATAAGGACCTGGCCGCCGAAGAACGGCTCCAGGCGATCTGGAAGAAGGTCCACGGGAATAAGGGGAGAAAAGGGGTGATGACAAAGGATGAGGAAATCGCCGTTAACAAAGCGGTGAACGAATCCGGCTCAGTGATCAGCGCGATTAATACTCCTTTCACAAGCAGTTCCAAAAAAACATTCAGCGTGACCATCAAGGATCTCGGGTCGCATTCGTATCCCGTCCCGAACGGCACATGGACGTTTCGACTCGTCGACGCAAGTCCGATAGTCTACGTCTATATACCGGATGCAAGCAGTAACACGGGAAAGAAAGCGGTGAGAAATGATCTGAAAGACCCGTCGTACACGCTTGTTGCGGGAAATGGAACAGTGAACGGTGGTAAGATAACGGTGGCTGACGGGAAAGTCGCCTTTCGGCTTCGCGTCCCTCCAGATACTGAAGAAAACCTGAAAACGGGAAACTTCAAGATCGGCGAATCGACGGTCAACGTCGCATTCGAATGACAACGGAAAAAACGGCCCGGGAGCAACTACTCCTCGGCCGTTTTCTTTTTTCCGTAGATATGGAATGGCTTATGCCGTTCCCGAAAGGAGCGCGGTGACAGTGCGGACAACGATGAGTGACAAGACGATGACCGCGATACCCATGATTGCGAATTTCACGATACTCTTGGCCGTTTCGGCACGTTTCTCGTCACCTGCGGCGGCAAAGAACATGAATCCGCCGATGACGAGCATGATCATCGCGAGCAGTCCCGAAACGCCGAGAAGGAAGTTCAGGAGACCCTGGACGATTTCGACCACGGACTTGGCGCTGCTCACCTCGGTCGGCACCTGCGCACTCCCCCATCCGAGTACGTCGCCGACCGCCTTAAGCAAAGACGGTGCGACCACGCCGATCGCGAGGCCGATCATCGCCGCGGTAATCATCTTCTTGGCAGTACCGATCTTCTTCTCATCGCCGGCCGACGTGATATAGAAGATGCCACCGAGCACGAGGAAGAGCAGTGCGAGCCAGACGATGATACCCTGGAAGGCCGTGAGGAACACCGCCGTCGCCCCCTGGACGGTATCGAATGCGAGTGGATTCGTGAATGTGACGGAAGAAGTGCCTCCGCCCGTCGTGCCGGTTCCGCAACATATCTGGCTCGCCGAAGTGCAGGTTCCCGATTGTATCGTCAGGCCTCCCGTACAGGTAGTCCCCGTCTGGCATGTCCCCGTACAGGCACCGCCAACAGTCCCATAGGTGGCATCATAATTGGCATCGGGGACGGTAGCGAGAGGCGTGGCCGTCACGCCATATTGGAACTTCGGACGACCGGAACACTGTGAGTTACAAAGCTTCTGCGTATCCTCGAAAGAGGAAGAGTCTACCGTGGTGCCATCGGCCTGCACACAGGCGCAATTCATTCCCGCCGGCATGGTTGCCGCGAAAGCGGTCATCGGGACGACACCTGAGAAAAGAAAAACGAGCGAACCAAAAAGAAAGAAAGCAGAGCGAACGGATGATGGGATATTTGTATGCATATTTTTTGATAAAACGTCCCGTAAGAAACGACTGCGAAAAAATATCGACTGGTATCAATCAATAGGTCGTCGTCGAGGAACTTGCCGTGACGAGTTGCTCTATGGTGTAGACGACTACATAACCGAGGAGCGCGACCGCGACACCGATAATCGCATATTTGATATTCCCTTTTGCTGCTTCGGTCCCCTTCTCATCACCACCGGCCGTAAGGTATTGGAATCCGGCCACCACGAACATGATGATGGCGATAAATCCGAGCATGCCGAGGAGCCAGTTCATGACATTGGTAATCACCTGTCCCGCCGACGTTTCCGGCAGGCCGGTCGACGTGCCGGAGGGGACGCAGACTCCGCCCATGGCAGTACTGTTGGCATCGCAGGTCACCGCGGCAAGAGCGCCGTGCGATGCGAGGACCGCCGATACGAGGACCACGAGAGACAGGATACGAAGGCCGATCAGTCTGAGTGTTTTGGTATGATATACGTTCATATTTTTGTCTTCGATCGTCATCGACAGATGAAACTTTTTTGCTTGATCGATCCTGTACGCAAGGAGTTCGACTCCCTCTTGGGAGTCGAACTCCTTATAGGTGGTATACGGCAAACCAAATTATTTTAGCATGGGAGCGATCTTCCCATTCATCATACCGCACGGACAAAAAAAGACAACCCCGCTCATGCGGAGTCGCCCTCTTTTCTTGTTGTTGCCGACCGGAATCAGTAACTGGTAGTGGCGGTGTTGGCTCCGAGGAGTCCGACCACCGTGTTGATGACCACATACCCGACAAGCGCCACGACGACAGCGATGATGGCATACGTCATCATCGTCTTCGCCTTCTCGGTCTTTCCCTCGTCGCCGGCGGCGGTAAGATAGAGGATGCCCGCTATGACGAAAGAAATGATCGCACCGATGCCGAGGATTCCCAGCACCCAGTTCATGACGGTAGTCAGGATCTGGCCGATGGAATTCTGAGTCATCCCACTGGAACTTGCCACGGAACTATATGAACTTCCGGTTCCGGGAACTGTTCCGAATCCATTTGTTTGTGCAAAAACCGATACCGGCGCCGCGAGTGTCGCGACGAGAACGCCATATCCGATTTGTTTCATTGATTTCATGCGTTCACCTCCTTTCCGTTTTGTGATTGTTTCGACGCGTTCATCATACCATATCCGCAAGGGTCCGAACAATGATGAGCGCCGTAGCGACTACCGCCACGCCGATGACCGAATAGATCATAGCCTGCTTCGCCTGTTTCATGGCCGACTCGTTTCCTTGGGACGCAATGTAGAGAAACCCGGACACCGCGAATGAAAGCATCCCGACCACCCCGACTGCACCAAGGATGAATCCGAGTATGTTCGAGATGATCGTCGAGATCGGGACCGCGTCCTCGATCACGCCGGCGGCATGAACGACGGTCACGAACGAGAGAAATGCATGCATACTTTTTTAGTTTCCGGCAGCCTTTTTCTGAAGCGGTACGATCTGGTTCGCCGCCAGGGAAAGTGCCTGTTCGACGGTCGTTCCTCCACGATTGACCGACTCGATCATATCCGCAAGAATGCTTTCCATGGTTTCCGTATCCCCCACGCGCCAATCTTTGGCAATCAGGTTCCCGAGAGCGAACGGCGAAAGCCACGGGTCGGCTTTCTGCGCCTCGATAAGATCGCGACGGGCAGCTGGCTGTCGGGCTTTGTCGAGAAATGTCTTCGTAGGGTCACTTGCGAGCGTCTTCTCGGCGGTGGATGTCGTGGCAAGCGCATTCCGAACCGTCATCTTGTTCCCAAGATGCGGAAACGCGAGGTAATGCAGGAACTGCCAGGATTCATGTACGCGGACACTGTCATACGAGTCCGTCGAAAGACCGGATTTCTTCCCGCCGGTATCCGGCTCGTTCTTATGCTTCGCCACGACCAGCACCCAGTAATTCGCATAATTCGACGGCGTAGCGCCGGAAAGCTGAGGGAGCGGTGCCACTCCGAAGTTGAGTTTGGCGTTTTTCTTCTTGATCGCATCGATCTGCCACGAATAGTTGGCCATCATCGCAAGATTCCCTTCGGAAAACGCATCGACGGAATAGTGTTGGTTCGCATTCCAGGAATACTGGCTACTCCCGAGCTTGGCAAATTCCTCATAATAGGCAAGGGCCTTCTGCAAAGGTGTCGCGGTCAGATTCGCCTCATCGGAAAAGCCGTTGACCGAAGTCGTCATTCCATATTGGGTCGCGAGCGCGAGCAGAATGTCCGTCGACCGATTGATATTTTTTGCCGTTCCGAGCGAGATAGCCGACTGGCGTATGTTTCCGCTTCCATCGATGGAGTCGAGTCGCTTCGCATCGGCGACGACCTCATCCCATGTCGATGGCGGTGATGCGATACCGGCCGCATTGAACAAATCCTTGTTGTAGTAGAGTCCGAGCGAATCGACCGACATCGGGACGCCATAGACTTTCCCGCCGACGATAAAATCATTCGCCACCACATCGACGAACGCATCACGAAATTCCTTCTCGGAAATCTCGTATGCAGGCGCCGGAGCGATGAGATTTTTGAACAGCGGAAGCCAGGAACTCCTGATAAGGAATACGTCCGGGCCATTTCCTTCGGCAAATGCCGTGAGCAAGTCAGCCCGATACGTCTCGGCCGTCATCTTCCGATACGATACGTTTCCGACATGAGCCGATCCGATCTTCTGCTGATAGTCGTTCATGATCGGCTGGTACGAATCGGAATCGTCGAGGCTTCCCCACACTTCCAGATTGACCTTATAGGAAGGCGGGGCGACGACCGTCCCACATCCGGAAAGAAAGAGGGCCGAAGCGAGAATCGGGAATGCGGAAACGATGCGAAGGACCGTTATGGATTTTTTCATAGGTCATTTGGTCACGAGAAACGCATAGTGAAACGCTCCGACGGGCAACTCGCGCGTCTCGGAAAATCCCGCTGCAGCGAGCAATGCGCGAAGTTCGTCCTGAGAAACGCGAGAGTCCTCGTCGGGACCGATATTTCCGATCGAGACCGGCCCCCATTCCATAATGATCGCATGTCCGCCGGGACGGATAATCCGTGCGATCTCACGAATCATGATGTCGCGTTTCTCGTTTTGGAACAGGACGTCTTTCGCGATTACCCAATCGACACTCGCCGGAGCGAGACCGGATCCGTTCGCCTTCTCGAGATTCGCCCGCTTCGTCACGATATTACGGATTCCTTCCGTCTTGATCCTACTCTGTATGGCTTCCAAAGCCGATGGCAGGACATCGATCGCGATCACCTTGCCCTCGTCGCCCATCACCTTGGCGAATTCGATGGAAAAATATCCGGCACCGCAGCCGAAATCGACCACCACACCATTTGGTTTTTCCGGTAGGGAACGGATGACCTCTTTCGGATCGACAAATGCCTTGGACTGGATCATAGAGTTTGGTTTCGATATTTCGGAAGACGCATCCGTCCCGCAAGCCGCTCCGACACTTCCATGACCGGATAGTGGACACGTTCTCTCAAATATAGTACAACAAATAAAGGCGAAATGAAAGGGAGAACGCTTCTCCAACTTCGTAAAGCCGCAAGAGCTTCGCTGAGTTTCAATGGTCTTCTCAGCTTCCTTGAGAAAAGGGTTGAAAAGGGAGAAATGGGATTCCAAGCAAAAGGGAAAGGGCTCCCGTTTTCTGTTGACTGTTCGTTATCGGTTGTTAGTTATCAGTTGTTAGTTGTTAGTTGTTAGTTGTCAGTTGTCAGTCAAAATATTGGAAAGGTGACCGAGTGGTTGAAGGTACCGCTCTCGAAAAGCGGCAGGCCTGCAAGGGCCTCGAGGGTTCGAATCCCTCCCTTTCCTCAAGTGAACATCATGAACGCGGGAAAGGAGAAAGCGAACTGCTTCGCTTTCGGGAGGGATGAGAAGGGATTTTTCTTGAAAGGAAAATCCCCGGCCCGAAGGGGAATCCCTCCCTTTCCTCAAAAGCGAATGACCGTCCCGATCATATTGGGGCGGTTATTCGTTTCTTGTGAGATGGAAGAGGGATTCGAAGGGCAAAGAAAACGTGAACGGTTTCACGTTTCCGGAACCCCGGCCCGCAGGGGAATCTCTCTCCTCAATAAATAAAAAATGGGATTGCGCGTTGCATCGCAATCCCATACCAACTTACAGACCTCAATCTCCCGCCGGATTTTCGTGGTTTTTCGGCTGGATTCCGTCTACGAAAATTCCGCCTTCAATCATGCGGGGTGCTATTTAAAGGACGACTCCATCTCGCCCGGAGACAAGACTTCTCAGTCTCGCACCTATCCT
>Ga0118677_10001538_pt1 | contig 48630 bp, 41 predicted proteins | sample AliMusrvi5mmetaG_FD_86154 | JGI IMG/M metagenome (GOLD analysis project Ga0118677, IMG submission 86154) | reverse complement strand
GCTCCCGCCCCTGTCCCAGGCCCTGTTCTTCCCCTTGTCCCTGATCCTGCTCCAGACCCGGCCCGCCTCCTCCGTCATCCTGGTCCTGTGCGCAAAGGATCGGAGCTCCTAGCATCAGTATATATGCAGCCGCCGCAATTATGAATTTCATAATATTTCTCCGGTTCAAAGTTTATTGAGATCTTAAAACGCCGTCACTAATTAAACCGCAAAAAGCCCAAAAAGTTCCGCGGGATCCCAATTCTTTTTTATCGTCCATCGCCGGGAGGAGGCGGAGGAGGGCCGTCCTCCGCGCCGCCGTCGGCGGCCGGGAACCGGGTATATATAACGCTCAATTCGGCCTTGCCTAGCACGAGCCCTTTCATGGCCGACAGCAGGACCTCCCTGTTCACCTTTTCCGGTTTAACGGCGATCTTCGGCGGCGCGGACAGCGCGTAAATGGTGTAGATGTATTTCTTGGGCCCCGGGCCCTTTGAATGGGGCGGCGCGTATCCTGTCTTCCCGTTCACGCTGTTATTGCCAAGGACGCCCGTGTCTTTGACATTTTTCGGCAGGCTCTTCGTCTTCGCGGGAATGTCGTAGATTATCCAGTACCACTTTGTCATGTCCGGCGCGATATGGTGCATGATCAGGGCGAAGCTCTTGGCTCCGGAAGGAGCGCCGCTCCATTCAAGCGGCAGCGTCGCGCTCTCTCCGTCGCCGGTGTATTCAGCCGGCAGCTGACCTCCGTCCTCTACGGCGGGGCTGCGGAGAACGAACGCCGGCGGGGCCGCGGCCGCGGGCGTATCCGCTTCACCGGCTGTCGCGCATGTTGAAAGCAAAGCTGCGAGGGCAGCGGCACATAGCAGAGCATTGGTTTTGGTTCCGCCCGGCATTAAATAGATCATACAGAGCCCCCCCGGTTTTTGGTCTATAGTTCTTATCGAGCCGTTCTCAATCGGCGTCCCGCACGAGGCGCACGAAGTTTTTGATGCGGATCACGTCGCCCTGCGGTCCCCGTCCATGCGGGAACTCCGCAGGGTCCCCGGCTTTAGGGTCGCTGCGCTGTGCCCCGGCGCCGTGGATGTCTACTAACTGGTACCCGCTCCCGGCTTGCTCGGGAGCCGCGGAGCCCTGCCTCAAGTCCTGCTCAGGGCCGCCGCTATCCGGACCGCCAAGTTCATCCGGAGGAGGCTCGGCAATGCCGGAGCCTCCCCTGCCGGGAGCAATAGGTCCGTCGGAAGGCGGAGCGCCCATAAGGCCGGGCGGAGCTCCCCTGCCGGGGCCGCCGCCGGGACCTATGGGACGGCCTCCTCTGCCGGGGCCGCCAGCGCCGGATATGCCGCCGCGGCCTGAAGGGCCTCCAGCAAGTTGCCGCGCCGTCAGCCAGCCTCCCGCGCTTCCGAACGCGATGTACATGGCGGCGCCGCCTCCGCGGGTATTCGCGTGCGTCGTACCCGACCAGTAGAACGGATAATCGGGTTTTCCGCCTTCATTGGTCATGCTGGTGCATTTAAACAGAGGGCTTATGGCGGCCGAACCGTTCGCGGGAGAGCGGTCGTAATCGACGATGCTCTGCAATTCCTTTACGCTGGGGAGCCGCCAATCGCCGTGCCCGAGATATTTTTCCTGGTTCTTTTTCTGGACCCAGGCCAGCGCTTCTTCCCAGTTCATGCCCTTGCCGCTGTCCGCCGCGGACCACATAAGACCGGTGGCGCGGTCGGTTATCGTTTTATCGCCGTTGTCCGCCAGATCGTTCTTCCCGTAGTCGGGATCGCCGCGGACGCACAGCACGAAAAAGGTCTTCTCCCTGCCGCCGGGCATCCGCAGGTCGTAGCCCTTTATCCTTCCGTCCGCGAAATTCACGCCGAAAAGCTTCTCGCCGCCGCGCGGGGAGGCGCCGGTGTACCTGGTGCTTGAAGCGTATTGCGAATCGATGATCCTCTCGCCCTTAGACGTATCCCCGTAAACGAACTTGAAGTAAGTCGTGTCGATGAACGGCGTCAGCCCGGAGGTGTCAGAGCCGGAGCGGCCGCTCGGATCGATGCCCCTCGCATCGAAGAGCGAGTACAGCTCTTTGATAGTAGGAAGACGCCAGTCTCCGAAGCCGCCGAATTTAAGGGCGTTGAGCTTTTCCGGGAGCGCCCTGGCCTGGGCTAAGGTCAGCTTGTTCTCGGAAGCCGGTTCCCCGCCTTCTTCAATGTTCGGGCTGCGCTGCCAGGTTAGGCCGGTATTATTGTCCAGGACCGTAAGTCCGTCCGCGCTTAATGCGTAGCTGAAGGGATGTTTTTGGAACTGCGCGTCCTGTCCATAGAAAGGCTCCCCGGGCTTTGGCGGCGGGATCGCGCCGTCGTTGTCGTAGAATTTATCCTGCCCGGTATCGGTGACGCGATAGGTCAGGGCCCGGCTCTGCGCAGGTACGCGCAGCCCGGCCTTAGCGGCGTCGGGAACGGCCGGCAGAATAATGGCGGTGAGAATAAGTTGGAACGTTCGTATTCGCATATAGCCTCCACAATTATTATACCTTCAAAATCCTACGATACAGGAGGATTTTGGACCTTCGGGAATAATTCCTAGTTCGCGTTCCTTACCAGTCGTACGAAGTTGTAGCCGCGGACGGCGTCCCCCTGCGGCGCTATCGGATTATAATAACCGTTGGTGTTGAAGGTGTAGCCCGTCATGTTCCCGCTCTTGGGGTCGCTGCGCTGGGCTCCGGCCCCATGTATATCCACCCAGCCGTAGGCCGGCATATAGCCCATGGCCCTGCCGAAGGTGATATAGACCCCGGAGGTGCCCGAGCCCGTATACATCGCGTGGGTCGTTCCGGTCCAGTACCAGGGGTAGTCGGCCTGGCCGTTCTCGTTCACTATCGCGGTGCAGTTGAAATAGGTCCCGTCGATGGACGGTTTACCGTCGTAGTCCGGCGCGTGGGAATAATCCACTATGCTCTGAAGCTCCTTGGCGTCCGGCAGACGCCAATCGCCGTGGCCGAGATAGTTCGCGCCGTTCTTCGTCTGGGCCCAGGCCAGGGCTGCCTGCCAGGTCATGCTGGAGACGCTGTCGTCCTGCGTCCATATCAGCCCGGTCGCGGTGTCGGAGATAGACCCGTCGCCGTTATTTTTGAAGCTGTTGAGGCCGTAATACGTATTCCCGCGCACCAGCTGTACGAAGAAGGTCTTATCCGAGCCGTCCGGCATCTTCGAGTCATAGCCCTTTATCCGTCCGTCGGCGAAATTCACGCCGAAATACTTCGTAAAGCCGGTGCTGCTGGGGTTATCCGCGAACACGTTGCCGGTCAGATACTGTGAATCGATAATGCGCTCTCCCGCCGTGGTCTGGCCGTAGGCGAAATTAAAGCTGGCTGTGTCTATGAACGGCGTCAGCCCGGAAGTGTCGCTGCCGCTCAGGCCGCTGGGGTCCGTGCCGCTGAATTTTATCAGCGAATACAGCTCTTTCAACGAAGGCAGCCGCCAGTTGCCGTAGCCGCCGTAATTGGCGGAATTTACCGCCGCGACATAGGTCTGCGCCGCGCTGTAGGTCTTCTTATCGGATTTGACCGGGGCCGAGAGCGTGGTGTTCGGCCCCCTCATCCAGATCAGCCTGGTGACATTGTCGTATACGGTCTTTCCGTCGCCGCTCAAAGTGTAGCTGGACCGGGCGCCGGAGAACTGGGCGTCCTGTCCGTAAAAGGACTGGCCGGCGGCGGGCGCGGAGATCTCGGCAAGGGCGTTGTAGTATTTCGTCTGTCCGGTGTCGACTATCGGATAGGCATAGGCGACGGTCACTGTGCGGACCGTTGAGCTTGAGCCGGAAGTGTTCGACGCAGTGAGGGTGACCGTGAAGCTTCCGGAAGAGGAATATACGTGCGTCGGGGACTGGAGCGCGCTAGTCGAGCCGTCGCCGAAGTTCCAGGCCCAGGAGGAGGGAGTGTTAGTCGTTGTGTCGGTAAAGATCACCGTCTGTCCGGCTGTCGGAGCGGCCGGAGAATAACTGAAACCAGCCGAGGGTGCCGCGCCTGACGATAGTTGTGTGTACGTTAGGTTCATTGAAGATGAACTGATGGTGATGCCGGTGAGCGCGGCTGTAAGAACGCCGCCGGTGACCTGAGCCGGGTCGGACGGAAGCGACGGAGCCCCGGAAAGCGAGTAGAGCCTGAAAGTATAAAGCCTGCTGCCCGGGCCGCATGGCGGGTTGTATGCCGTTCCAGACTCCCCATCGCTCTTGCCCGGAGTTCCGCCGCCGGCGGTGTTCTTGGCGAAGCCGGAGCTGCTTGAGGGTATGCCGTAGAGCACCCAGTTGTATTTTGTCTCGGCCTGCGGAGTTACTTCGGACATGGTCAGCGCGAACTGCTGCGTCCCGGACGGGGCGTTGGTCCAGAACATTGATGGAGATGAGCTGGAGCCGGAACAGGAATATTCCAGCGCCATTGCCCCGCCGGAGGCGCCCGCGCCGCTAGTTAAAGTAAAGCTTCCTTGTGTGACGCTCACCGTATGGCTTGCGGAGCCGGAGCCTGCCGAATTTCCGGCCGTCAGCGTTACGGTATAGCTGCCGGAGGAACTGTAGACATGCGTCGGGTTCTGCGACGCGCTGGTCGAACCGTCGCCGAAGTTCCACGACCAGGAGGCCGCGCCTCCGCCGGAGGCGTCGGTGAACGCGATCGTCTGGCCGGCTAGCGGCAGGGCGGGCGAGAAGTAAAATTCCGCCGACGGCGCTCCGGTAGAGAACAGATAATCGGTATCGGCGATATAAGGCGCTATCTGCGCCAGTACGCTTGGTGCGGTGACGGGATCCGAATAGAGATAGGTGGATTTACAGACCGAATAATCGTAGGCGGTCCCGTTGGAATAGGTGCCAATAAGCAGTTTATCCCAGAAATCCGTCTTCAGGTTCGTCCGCTGCGCGGCGCTCAGCGCGTCGTATTCCTGCTTGAAGGCGGTGGCGTAGTAGTAGTTGTTCCGGCCGTCCAGTACGCCGTAGGTGCCGGAAGAGAGCGCCAGCACCTGCGTCCTGACGGCGTCACCGGATGCGGTGGACGTGAGAAGAGTGCGCAGCAGCGCCGCTATCTGCGCGCGCACCGCGACTATGCCGTCCATGTTGCTTTTCTGTATGGTGATGAGGTTCGTCATGATGGCGGCCTGCGCGGGCGTGACGTAGCCCAGCGAGCTGTCGATAAGCGCGGCCCCGGCGTTCCCGGTCAGCGCCGAGTCTATGGTATAGCTGACGTCCTGCGGCGCGTTCATGGCCGGCGCGTCCTTGATGTAGAACCCGCCGTAGTAGGTGCCGTGGCGCTCCGGGCAGAAGTAGACGTCCGCGCTCACCGAGCCGGAGTACCAGCTGAAGAGGTCGCCTGCGTAGGTCATCACCAGCGTGTTCATCGTCTTATCGGAGGCGTTGGCGCCCAGCGCGGTCTGTATCCTGCCCATCATGGACTGGTTGTCCGTGACGGTCCACGAGCTTGCGCCCACCCCTTTCATGGCGTCCAGCGCGGCCTTCTGCGCGCGGGTCATGGATTTGTAGATGTTGGCGTAGAGCAGGGCCCGGTCGAAGGCTATCTGGCCGTCCATATAGTACAGGTTCTGCGACACGCCGGTCACGGCGCTGACGCTGAGGCCGATGGCGCCGGAGGGCATGTCGCCGTCCATAAGGCGCCTGAAGGCCTTTATCAGCGCGAAGCGCCGGTAGGCGTACTGGTTCACCAGGTCCGCCTGGCCCGCGGCCAGGGCGGCCAGCTGCGCCAGCTGGCTGTCGGTCAGTATCCGGATGACGCTGTTGGAGGCCAGGCCCGTGAACAGCGGGTTGTGGCCCATATCGCTGGGGTCGCTGTCGCGCAGGAACTGGAAGCCGGTGTAATCGGCCACCTTGCCGGGCGGAAAGTAGGATTCCGCGCCCAGGTCGGCGTTCATCAGGCCGAGCGCGTCGAAGGCCAGCGTCGTGCCCTGGGCCTGGTCGGAAACGCCCTGCAAGATATTATAGGCCGGCACGCTCACAGTAAGGGAATGCGTCAGCGCGGCGGTGCTGATGGAATTTGAGACCGTAAGCGTCACCGTGTAGGTTCCTGCGGCTGAGTAAACGTGCGTCGGGTATTGTTCGGCGCTGCCGGCGGTGCCGTCGCCGAAATTCCAAACCCAGGAAATGGGGTCATGCAGCGAAGCGTCGGTGAAGCTGACCGTATTATAGGTGGTCGGGCTGCTAGGGTAGAAGTTGAACGCGGCCGAGACGTCGGCCCGTGCGTAAGTCAGGTTCAGGGAGGCCGAGCTGATGATAAGGGGTGATATAGCGCTGGTAAGCACGGAGCCGGTGACCTGGTCCGCCGCCGGCAGGGACGGCGAACCCGACAGCGCGTATAAAGTATAGGTATAGACCTTTGGCCCGGGCCCCTGCGAGCAGGGGGCGGCATAGGCCTGGCTGATCGTATCACTGTTGATCCCCAGGACGCCGACCCCGGAAGTGTTCTTGTCCAGTCCGGAGGCCGCCGCAGGAATGCCGTACAGCACCCAGTTCCATTTGGTAGTCCCGTCGCCCGGCAGCGTGGTCATTAGCAGGGCGAACTGTTGGGCTCTAGTCGGCGCGCCGGACCAGGCCAGGGCCGGGGAGGCGTACGAGCCGTCGCAGGTGTAGTCGGAGGACATGTCCGTCCCTTCCGCGCCGACCGGGCTGGTAAGCGTGAAGGCGCCCGCGGCCGCTACGGTCACGGAATGCGAAACCGAGCTTGAACCGCCCATATTTGACGCCGTGAGACTCACCGCGTAGCTGCCGGAGGAAGTGAAAACGTGGGACGGGGATTGCAGGGTGCTGGTCGAGCCGTCGCCAAAATTCCAGGCCCAGGACGCGGGCGTGTTAGTGGAGGCGTCAGTAAAAGTTACAGTCTGGCCGGCGGTCGGAACCGCGGGCGAAAAAGTGAAGGCGGCCGCTGGCGCCGCGGCTGACGCTATGGGGGTATAGGTCAGGGTCATGGAAGCTGAACTGATCGTCAGCGAGGCTAGCGCGGCGGTTAGAACGCCGCCTGTGACCTGAGCCGGGTTGGACGGCAGCGACGGGGCTCCGGACAGGGCATAGAGTCTGAAGGTGTACTGCCTGTTGCCCGGACCGCAGGGCGGGTTGTAGGCCGTTCCCGAAGCGCCGTCGCTCTCGCCCAAGGTGCCGCCGCCTGTGGTGTTCTTAACGAAGCCGGAGCTGCTTGACGGTATGCCGTAGAGCACCCAGTTGTATTTTGTCTCGGCCTGCGGAGTGACTTCGGACATGGTCAGCGCGAACAGCTGTGTCCCTGACGGCGCGTTGGTCCAGGACATGGAGGGAGATGAGCTGGAGCCGCTGCAGGTGTACTCGGCGGGAATGGCCGCACCTTCCGGGCCCGCGGAACTTGTCAGCGTGAAGGCGCCGGCGGCTCCCACTGTCACGACGTGTGAAATCGAGCCGAGGCCTCTCATATTCGCGGCCGTCAGCGCGGCGGTATAGGTGCCCGAAGAAGCGTAGATATGGGTCGGGTTCCGGGTCGTGCTGCTGCCCCCGTCACCGAAGGTCCAGGACCAGGAAGAGGGAGTGTTCGCCGAGGCGTCGGTAAAAGTCACTGTCTGGCCCGTTACAGGCGCGCTTGGAGAAAAGCTGAAAGCTGCCGCGGGCGCGGTTCCTGTTGTGGTAATGTTCCCGGCCCCGTTCTTTCTTTTTATTATTTTGTCGTCAAGCGAGCCGGCCGTATGTTTCACGGCATGTATCATCCCCACATGGAACCCGGCAGAAAGATCAGCGGTGAGAGGGAACAGCGTCAGAAATATCAGCCAGTATATACGGTTCATATCAATACCTCAGCCAAGGGCCGCCGGGATCGGACTCCTGATCCTGAGCACGGGCTTTGCGCGATTTTTTGGTTTTGGCCGCGTACCGCGGTGCCTGGGATTTGCCCCCTCCCCAATAGATATTAAATCCGAAATTCGCCACATATTCCAGGCCGCCTGCGGAAACAGGCTCATGCCGGTCTTTAAGGTAAATATACGCCGGCCCGAAGTCAGCCTGGATGGAAACGGATGATAAGGCAAAATACTCGAATCCGCCGAAGACCTCGGCCGCGGCTCCGGATCCGCGGCTGACTTCCCCCTTAAAGCTTATGTAGTCCGCCTCAACCCCCCAAAAAAGGAACATGCTTCTTGCCGGCCGGAAATAATCATATACCCGCAAACCGCCGATCGCGGCGGTTTTGTCCGCCTGCCCTTTGGCCTCCAGCGCGCATCGGTCGCTGATAAAATATCTGATGCCGAGCCCGGGGTAGTTCAGGCCCAGTCCGATAGCTCCCCGGCCGATGCTCGGTCCGCCGTCGGCCGCATTTGCGCGGCAGCCGAGGAACAGCACGCAGATACAGATCGCGGCCAGGACCGTCTTTGGCATTAGTTTGGGCATATATGTGCGCCTGCCTGAACGAAGTATTCATTCTTACCCACTTGGTTAAACCCTGAACCATGAAAAAAGTTCCGGTCGAAATACCGCGTGATAGAAGAGTTCGGACGAACGCCGCAGGAATAGGAGGTTTTCGGGTCCGGGCGGGCGGCGAAAAACCGCTCCGCGCCTAAAGGCTGGATACAGGTAATAAAGGCCGCGGCTGGCGGCGGGCGGGCGGTTTTATTCGGGCTTTCGACGGTCGGGGGGCTCTTGCCCCCGCTGTGGAGGCGGCGGATCTCCCCGCAGTTTGGAATCGTTATCGAGTTTGTCGAACTTTTCGTACTGCTGCGGCGTGAGCACCGCCTTCAGATCGGATTTTATCTTCAGTCGCAGGGCCTCTAATTTAGGCTTTATGGATTCCCTAGCTTTTCTGACCTCCGGGCGGTACTTGTCGAAAACGGCGGAAACCTCCGCTTTTTGAGGCCCCGAGAGGTCCAATTCATGGGTGAGCCGCTCCATCGGGTTTTCGACGGGGACGGCCTGTGGCGGCCTGCGCTTGATGTGCATATGGTAAAAGTCGGAAAAGAAGGCTCCCATCAGGAAACCGGCCGCGACGGCAATGGCTATCTGGTTCCAGCGTGTTTTCATTTGTCCGCTCCTTCTACGAGGGCCAGAACGTATCCCGGCCCTCCGGTCCTTTGACCTTCGGAAAGCATTGCAAAAATGGGGTTGGGCGCGCTTTGGACGCGGGCCGCGGCCGATGGATAATACTGGCGCGAGGGCATTAGGCCGGTCTCTATAGAGAGCACGTATACGGCGCAGGAGGCCAGGGTCAGGGCCGGGACTTTCCACCAGCCCGACAGCGCCGCGCGGGCGTTCGCCGATAGGCCGAACAAATCGAAGCCGAAAAACGCATCTTCCTCTTTTCTCCGGCCGGCGCGTATCCTGGACATAAGGGAATCTTCGAACTCCAGACTGAGCGCCGGAACTTTGAAATTATCGAGCGCCTGCCAGGACTTTGACAGTAGCTCCAGCTCTTTACGGCAGCCCACGCAGCCGTCAAGATGCGCCTGAAGCTCCGCCTTCTCGCCGTCCGAGAGCTCGCCGCACAGCAGACCAGCCGTCATTTCACCGGCTTTTTTGCAGTCCATAAACTATCACCTCTTATTATATAACCGCCGGCCATGAAAAAAGTTCCGCGCTATTTTCTATATTTTCAGAAAGCCGGCTAATTTTCCCTTCAGCCCCGTCTTTGCCCTGTGCAGCAGGGATTTGACCGCCTTGACGGAACAGCCCATGATCTCCGCTATCGCCTCATAGGAAAGCTCCTCGTAGCGGCTGAGCAGCACGGCGGTCTTCTGATTCTCAGGCAGCGAATCAAGGGCTTTTTTAACGGCGGCCGACAGCTCGTCGTTCAGGATCGACTCCATGGGGGGCCGGTCCTTAATGTCCGCGACCTGCAGAGCGGCGGAGTCTTCCCGGTCATCCGGCTCGCTGTCGAGCGACAGGACCATGGAGCTCTTGTTCCTTCTGGCCAGATAATTCATGCACGTGTTTCTTGTGATAACGAAAAGCCAGGTAGTAAATTTCGCCTTTACGGCGTATTTCTCCCTGGCGTTGTAAACTTTAATGAAAACTTCCTGCGCGGCGTCCTCCGCGTCGGCGGCGTTGCCCAGGAACCTGTAAGCGAAAGCGAAGACCCGCTGTTTGTGGCTTTTGACCAGCTCGATAAAGCATGACTCGTCTCCGCGGGTAAAGCGGAGCATCAGCTGTGCGTCCGGGTCCAGATTCTCGGTCATTAAGAGTTTATTCTACAAACTACGCCCCAGCCGACGCCACTCAGGAGGGTAGATGTTCCTCTTCCCCGGAGGCGCCGGCGGGTTTGCGAGCCGCACGGATAAAAGATGCAATATTTACACAACGTTTCCGAAATAATTTTTTTATAAACTTGTCCTAGGAGCCTGTCCGACATAAGGTTTTTATGGCGAAATTGACGGTTTTGAAACCGGGCCGAAGCGACGCGAAACGCACAGGCTCCAAAGAACCTGTAAGTTGAGCGTCGCAAAGGCGCAGGCAAAAAAACGGCAATTGTAGCCAAAATTCCTTATGTCGGACAGGCTCCTAGCATCAACCCAGGAGGTTACTATGTATTTGAGGACCATTCGGAACATGGCGGATTTCGTGAAGCTGACTTTCGGGGGCGCTGCCTCCTGGAACTTTTCTTCGCCGTGGAAAGCTTCGCGCGGCGTAAGCGATCTGTCGACGGCAAAAAAGATCCTGATCATAGACGATGATCCCGATATCGTGCCTCTGCTGACGTACGGTTTAAAGAAAAGAGGCTATGGCGTGGTGGGCGGTTCGGATGGGCGGGAAGCGCTCCCGCTGGCGTCGCGGCATATGCCCGACCTTATAATCATCGACGTAAACCTCCCGGGGATGAACGGCGACGAGGCGGTGCGGATACTTAAAAGGGACGAAAAGCTGAAACATATCCCGGTGATCTTAATGTCGTCCATGCACGAAGGGCTCAGTGAAAGGTCGGAGGCGAGCTGCGCCGAGGCTTATATCAACAAGCCTTTTGGTCTGGATGAATTAAGCGGGATGGTAAATAAATTTTGCGTGCCTGCCGGCAGGGCGGCGCTTGCGCCCGCGCCGTAAGGGTCCGCGCCGGTCGTTAAGCGGCGCCGGATATGGGCGGAAACGCGGCATGCTGTTTTCAATAGAACTATCTTGAACCGCCGGATCCGGTTAATTGTCGACCGTCGAGATCGCTTCTATCTTGGCCCAGTCCACATAGGCGCGTCTGCCCTGGCCTCTATTGACGATCAGACACTCATCGGTGTCGGTTACCGATTCTGCCCGGAGCGCTCCTGACGGCGTGGCCGCTCTGATTATGATCAAAAACTGCTTATCCTTAAGATGATATGTCGACTCTCCGGGCATGGAATCCATGCTCTCCGGGTCCAAAGTGAATCGTTTTTTAAATAAATTCTGCCAAGTTGTCCTATCCATAATATTTCCTCCTCCGTATCGGCCGCTTTAAAATTCCACATATCCGGGAGGATACTTCCCGGCTTTTTCATGTGCGATCCGGATATTCGGCTGATATGGCTAATTCGGCGATACCTGAAAGTTGCAATAATAAGCCCTTACCGCTATAATACCAAAGAAGAAGGGGCATGTTAATGATATGACCAGAACATGCGCTCTTTTGCCGGGTATCCGGTAAACGGGAGATAATATGAAAAATTCGCGGGCGGTAATATTCGCGCTCGGCTGTTTTTTAACGCCGGCGCTTTCGGCATATGCCGGTCACGGTACCGAGGTAGTTATCGGAGACGACCTGACCGTGCTTGGAACGGGTGGAAGTATGGGAGACCCCGATCTGAATGTCAAAGGTTCGGCGTCGTTCGGCTCTCCCCATAACGCGGTTTCAGCGGTCAGCATAAGTTCAAGCGCGATAAGTAAAACGCCGGCTGCCCCTGCCGCTATTGCTGTGGGGCCCGGAGGCAACGTCCTAAAGGTAAACTCCGACGGATCCGTGACAAAAGCCGTTAAAAGGAAGCCGCGTCAAAGGCGGCTCCTCCATAAAACCGGAACGCCGGCGGCCCCGGCCCCCCGAACGACAAGCGGCCAAGCTGTTCCGCCGGTTTCGAGCGGACATCCGTAGAGTATGATCTGAATTTGCCGAACAAGGCTCCTATGGGAGCGGAGCGGGCCAGTAATGGAAGCTGCAGCCCATCTGAACGGGGAGGGCCGTTGATATCCAGACGTAAACGCCCCCGGAGTTGCAAACGGGAATGCGGTCCAGGTAGCCCGCCTGCTGCAGCTGGCCGATGGAATCGCTGGGAGTATTGTTATGTTCGATACGATAGCGGGTTTCGGCCTCTTCCATGATAGTCCGGTTCGCCAGACATTGGCCGGCTTTGGCGTTTGTTATCAGAGTGGTGACCTTCGGGATAAGGATGGTCGCCAGTATCGCAATTATAGCGATGACCATTATAAGTTCCATCAGAGTAATACCGCGTCTGTTAGTCATTTGCCCGCCTTTTTTGCCACTACTCCGTAGTGCGGCAAGAAATAAAGTTCTTTAAGTCCATGTTTCTCGGGAGACGGGCAATAGAAGCCTTCCGCCGCGGTCCGGTATTTAAGACCTGAAGCCGGACAGACCGCTTTGTTGACCGAGATTCGCCCGCCGGCGAGCATCCAGAGATTTTCTATGCACTTGTCCGTCTCCGCGTCGGTATCGTATGTGCCGAGACGTATAGGCCGGACAGGCTGCAGCGCGACTTTTAATTCGGGGAACGATATATAGATGGATATGGCCGCGGCCGCGGATAAAATTATCGCGGCCGCCGTGGTCGCGGAATTGGAACAGGTCTTGGTTCGGGGGCGCGGTACGCACTTGATGGAATGGGTCGCCTCCTGGATCTTTTGCAGAGCCGCTCTTTTTTCCAGAAAAACCCTTAGATCGTCCAAAGGTTCATTTTGTTTTTCGCCCATAGAGTTCTCTGAAAACACGAATAAATATTATATATCCTATGATATTCGGATTGCAATTGGTTTTATATTTCGGATTTGGAACCTCCGCAATCAGTCCGAAAGTCGCAGTTGACCGCTGACGGCGCTTTTTATACGCTATGTAACGCGAATCTATAGGTGCTATGCAAAACGCGCTAAATAATGAGGCGACACGGGTATCTGCGCGCGGCTCAGGGTATGAAAGCGAATTTCAGGATCAGCGCGTTTTTCCCCCACTCCCGCGCATTGTCGCTGGCCCGGCCGCATATCGTGCGCAGATCGGCATAGAGGACAGGGTCGGCCTTAAATATTTTAGGCGAGTTCTTAACTAATATCAGTATTTTTGGATTATTATGAAAAGTCGCCATATCTCCAAGATAATCTATCATAGCGTCCCAATTTTTGCCGAAGTCCCCGGGAAAACCCAGGGTCCGTTCGACATGAGTCATTAATGCCGGCTTGGTTTTCATCTGCGCACCGTCCAATTCGAATATCGCAAATCCTTCCTCGCGCGCGGCGGCCGACAGAGCCGCGCCCTGCTCCGGAGAGAGGTCGGTAATATCGGGAGGAAGCGGAGTTTTCAGAAAGTCATTATCCATAAATAAAAACCACGGCTTTCGCCGTGATTTTCAGTTCGAAACTTTGCCGGCCTTGTTTTATTTCACTATCGTAAGTTCTATGAACGTGGCGTAGTGGTCGGGAGTGTAATAAATGCGCTGTCCGCCGCCGATGATGATCCTTTCAGGGCCGCGGGCGCTTAGCATTTTTCCGGTCATATATATCGTGCCGCCTATATCTACGGGAACGGGACCGTCTCCGGTCTGGCGACCGGGAACGATCAGAGTGTATTCCCTGTAATAGCCCGCTGGGGCCTGGGGCATATGCCCTTCCGAGTTGGTGTTGATGATGCCGTCGTGGGCGTATGGAAGCGGTTTGCAGGCCGCTATCTTACCGAGCAGGTCGCTTATGGTGGCTGAGCGGACGGCATCGTTTATTTTAGGTGAAAAGCCGGAACCGGGGGCTATAGCGGGATTGGGGGTGCAGGCCGGAGCCGGGGCGGAATTGTTATCCCCGCCCTTAATGTCCCGGCTTTGGGCGTCGAAAACTACTTCGCGGACCGCGGGCTGGGGCAGAGCCGGATTCGCTTGGGCGCCGGATATTCGTCCGAGCGTCTCTAAAGCCGGTTTCTCGGCAGTATCATTAGCGGAAACTGCAAGGGCTGCGCCGGCGGCGGAAAAAATACCGAAAATAATAGCGGCCGCCAATAGCAGATTCGATCCCAGATGTTTCTGTGTCCGTGGTTGTTCCATATGTGGCTTTTCTCCTTGCTTCCGCATTCGCTTATATATTATGACCGGTTATTATAATAAGCGCATGAGCCGAAAGACATGTGAATTAATAGGCCTTTGGGCCCAGACGGTTCAGCGCCAGACGCCTGTTATAGGGGCGGCGGACGCGTCGTTCTGCCCAAGAGTACCTAAGCCCAGCGTATCTTCTATCGTGCGCAGCAGGCTGTAATGGCTATAGCTGTCGTTCGAAACGCCGCCGGGAGTAACGGAATCGCCGTAGACGGCGGTGTAGATATGGTTGGAAGTCGTAGATTTATCGTCTTCATCGAACGTGATAACGAGCAGCATATCCTTCATGAAAGCGGGGTCTTTCATCAGCGGCCCGACATAAGAGCTCAGCCACTTGTCGGCATAGGCGACTCCCGTGTCGTGTCCGTCGTTCTTGATGTCCGGAATGAAGAGCGAGAAATCGGGCAGGCGCCCGCCGGCGATGTCGGACTTGAATCCGGAATCGTCGACGATGTTGGCGCAGCGCCGCGGATCTTTCTGCACATTTATATAACTTAAGAACGGCACGTGCTTGCGCACATAATTTCCGGACTGCGCGCCCAGAAAGCAGTTGCCAGGGTAGCCCTGAGCGTAAACTTTCCAGGTCTTACTTCCGGCTTCCAACAGATCCCCGACGTGTTTAGCGTTCAGGTTGTACGGTTTATCCGATAATACCCCTTCGGTCGAGCCGGCGGTCATGGCGATATAATTTCCCTGGGACGGATGGGTTTCGGCGTCCAGGTTCGAAAGCAGCGCGCCCTGCTTGGCGAAGTTCGAAAGGAAGTTCTGGGCCAGAGCCTCGTTATAGCTGATATTTTCAAGCACGATTATCATCACTTTTTTGAATGAAGGAGCAACGGCCGTTTTGGAAATGGCCGCCGGCGCGGAGATGCCGAGGTCCGATGGCAGGGCGGGAATATCCGCCGAGGCCAAGAGCGCGAAATCTTTAAAGCCCCGGTCGCGCAGAGCTTCGGCCCCGTCTGAAGCGAGCGCGCGCTGCGTATTGAATGACAGAGATCCGGAAAGCAGTAAAATTGCCGTCAGAAAGGTTTTGAAGCCGTATGAAAAAGAGTGAAGCATAACCACCTCTGGCCCGCGCGGAGATCCGTCCATGGTGACTCCTGATTGTGGTCCGGAGGTGGATGCTCCCCGGCCTATTCCGGGGATTACATGGTACATAGAGAATTTAATTGATATTAGTCAAATCGGCAAGGACCAAAGGTCCTATGCGAGCGTAGGCCTTCTGGCCCGGCGCGTTCATGCTTTTTGGCCTATTTAGCGGTGACAAATGGCGGTTATGAAAGTGCCGTTTGACCCTGACGCTCATTCGGGAATTTAGTATATACTATGAATAGATAAAGCGGGCGAGGTGAAAATGAAAATACCATTAACCATTTTTTTAGCGATCATATTAGCCGATATCTGCGGCCTTGGATCCGCTATGGGTGCGGCGCCGTCAAATTTATCACGGGATTTCCTTCTGCCGTCTACCGGTCTTAAAGAAATGAGGGCGCTTGCTGATGAAGACGGGGCGATTCTATCCCCCGGGCCCGCAAAAGCGCCGGGCTTGATGGATGTCGCTTACAGTTTTGATAAGACCAAACTTGACGCCGCAAAAGACTCGTTTCACTTCCTGAGGTCATATGTAGACTATTTCTATCTTCTGGTAAAAGCCAACAGAGGTTCTTTGCAGGCGGTCAGCCAGGCGGATAATATCCCGGGCTGGTGCGTCGGCGACGCTCATCCGGAGAATTTCGGGGTTTTGATCCGGAACGACGGCAGTTCGCTCTTTACGATGAACGATGTGGATGATTCTGGCCCCTGTCCGGTAGTGCTGGATCTTTATCGCCTCATGGCCAGTTCGCGGCTTTACGACGCGAACACCAAACTGGATAAACTGGTACAGGCCTATGCGGTGGGTTTGCAGGGGCAGTCGTATGAGCTGCCGCCGGCAGTGGCGGATATGATCGCTAAAAGCCAAAAAAAGGGGACCGCGCCCGACCCCAAAAAAATCTCCGGGAACAGCCTCGTACGCGACGGGAATATGCACGAGGTGAATGCCGGAGAATTGGCGCAAATTAAAACGGCCCTGGCCTCTTTAAGCGGGAGCCTGTCGCCGCGGGCAAAGCTCCTTGACACGGTTTCCACCAGCAAAATAGGAGGCGGTTCGGGCGGGCTTCTCCGTTATGAAGCGCTTTTAGACAATGGCGGAGCGCTGCTGCATCTGGAATTCAAGGAAGAAGTTATCCCCTCCATTTATCCGGTTTCCGCCGGCCAGATACCCGCCGCGCCGCAGAGAGTTTCGACCACGATATTGATGGACCAGGGCGCCGGGGCTTCCGCGCTGTATAATGTCGTGACCATAGCCGGAAAATATATGCTGATACGTCCCCGCTTTGACGGGAACGTCGGCATGAGCCTGGATAAACAATCCGGCGGGGATAACAAGGATATTATCCGCTACGAAGCTTATATCCTGGGGAAAATACACGGCCGTTCCATTCGGGACGCCGGAAACTGGTCCCGCCAGGTCCTGAATATTCCCGCTTCCGCCTGGGAAAATGACGTGGAACTGATGACCAGCCAGTTCGAGCTGAAGTTCTCCCAATTGAAGTGACCATGTATCTCGTCGTTTTTCTCACGGGGCTTCTCATCGACCTCATTCCGGTTTTCGGCCCGCCGACCTGGGTGTTCTTCGTCGTGCTGATGGTCAGATTTAAGCTGAACGTTTTCGGCGTTATCGCCGCCGGCGTCGCCGGGTCGGCGGTCGGGCGGCTGATACTCACCACGTACATCCATAAGATCTCCAAACGGTTTATCGGCCGGCGTGAAGAGGGCAATCTCGAGTATCTCGGGAAGAAGCTGGGAAAGAGCTATTGGGAGGATTTCACCTTTGTGTTCGTTTACTGCCTTACGCCGCTTTCGACCGCCGCGCTGTTCACCGCGGCGGGGCTCGCGAAGGTAAGGCCCAGGCTCCTGTTGCCGCCGTACGTTCTGGGACGCCTCGCGGGATACGGCTCCATACTCTATGCCTGCAATGCCGCCGCCGCCGACCTGAACAAGATCCTCCACGGTGTCGCCTCCCCGAGATCGGCGGCAGTCGCGGCGGCCGGGCTCGGGTTCGTCCTGGCTACTTTCCTTATCGATTGGAAGGCGCTGCTGCACGAAAAACGGCTGCGCTTCGAGATACATATCCTGCATTAACCTGGAAACTTCAGTTGGTTCGTCACACCGGCGAAAGCCGGTGCCCAGATTCCGACGGGCCTGGATTCCGGCTTTCGCCGGAAAGACGGAATAAAAAAATCCCACTCAACCCTACGATTTTGCAACTTCAACTGAAACTTTCAGGTTGATCTGAAAACCAGGGTAACGCCGGGAATGGGCGATAAAGCTGAATAGCCGTCCGCCGCTTATAGCCACTTTGTGAGCCGCTCCGGGTCTGCCGTGGACCTGGCGGAAGGCTCCTGGTCCGGGTAGCCGACGGCGCATCCGTCTATCTCGAACTCGCCGTATGGAATGCCGGCAAGCTCCATGAACTCTTTGCTCTTCCCCATCGTCTGAACGGCTGACACCAGTTGGAAACCAAGCCCCAGCCCGGTAGTCTTTAGCCACATATTCTCAAGAACATAAGCCAGCGACTGTTTCTCCACCGGCGGGAAAGCCTTCCTCTCTCCGACGATTATGATGTATGGAGCGGTTTTGAACGCCGGGAGCCCGCTGACCGACGCGGTTTCCAGAACTTTGATGAACGGTCCCGCATTCTTGCGCAGGTAGGGGATGATCTTAGAAAGCAGGTTCAGTTTTCTGGCGCCGCTTTTCATCTCCGCCATGATAAGGGCGTGAGCTTCCGTCATGGCTCCGGTGCCATTGGACAGGACGGTGAAACGCCGCATTTCGGATAGCGGTCTGCCCGCCATCCCCGCGTACGGAGCCAGGAAGCCGGCTTTTATTATCCGCCCGATCTGTTCCCGCGGCGGAGCCTCCTTCTTGAAGAGCCTTATCGAGCGCCTCCTCTCCAGTACCGTGTCGAGGTCCGGATTGATATTCTTGTCGGTAGCGGTGGTCATTTAAGTTCCTCCATGAGAAAGATAAATTTATCGTGTCGGAGACCCCTTCGTAAAGGCGATGGCCTTGAACGCGCACGCTCTTTCACATTCGCCGCAGTTAATGCATTCGGAGTCCGTGATCCTTCTTTTATTAGAGATATAGGCCATGACATCCACGTCCATAGGGCAATTTCTGCCGCATGATCCGCATGACCTGCATTCGTTCTCAGCCGGACCGTATTTCCAGATAGAAAATTTAGAAGGGATCTTCATGACCAGCGACACCGGACAAATGATCTTGCAAAATGCCCGCTTCTTGTTGAACGCAAAAGCCAGAAAGACCGCGGCCAAATAGTAGACCGCGTTGCCCGCGCAGAACCAGATAAACTGGCTCCACTTTCCCAGGGCTTCATTGATATGTTTAGCCTGATAATCATAGCCGGCGCGTATAAGGATAAACGGTATCAAAAGACTGACGAATAGGACAGGGAATCTAAGATAGGTGAGCCTTTTCCCTATCGGCTCATTGCCTGCTATCGGAAGCCATTCGAGCGCCCCGGCGGTCCAGCAGGCCCAGCCGCAAAAACCCCGCCCGAAGAAGAGAGGCCCTAATATTTTCGCGATAGAATAATGGATCAGTACGCGGCTGAAAACCCCGGCATAAAGGTAGAATACGGTTTCTTCAAGCTGGAGATTCTCTCTTTGATAAACGCCGAGAAATATCAAAAATATCGGAGCAATAAGCGAGATCGAAAGCCGTCGTCCTATCTTCCTGCGCGGATATTTCAGGTCGGCATATTGCCCTATAACGATTGCGGCGCCGATCCAGGGGAATATCAAAAGAAATCCCCACCAGCGGAACAGATAATAAACCGCCGCCGTAATGATCAAAAATATAGAAATGACCCTGCGCATAACCGCGCCTCCGGAATATCCTTCTTGCAGGCTAACCGCAGAGTTTAAACTGCTGTAGCGCCTTTTTAAACCCGGCCGCGGCAATGTCGGGCAAATGAGAAGCATTATGCCGGATCGCCGGACCGGTTCGTTCTAAAATATCCATTGGCGCGTAAACCGTTAAGTTCCCGTCAGTGTTGAAGTTATCTCCCCAAAAACATGATACAAAACGCCAAAAGACCAGGAAAGGTTTTATTCTGCGGACCGCTGATCGATCAGAGCGCGCCGGGCAGCGTGCTGCACGTCTTTAAGCGGGGTTCCGCTCGCTTCGGCCAGCCGGCGGCAGTCTTCATATTCCGGCGTCACGGAACAGACTTTGCCGTTGATAGAGCTGGTTTTGACCCGTACCGGCCCCCACGGCGTTTTAACCGCGCTTTCGCCGCGCTCAGCGGCGGTGCGCCGCACCGTATAGCGGCGTATGCCGATGGTGGTCGTTTCCGTGAAGATTATCGTTTCGATCTCAGTCCCGAGCGCGGCCGGCGCGAGAGCGGAAAGTGTCACCGCCGGACGGTTCTTTTTCATTAGTACCGGCGTCAGCCAGACGTCGAGCGCCCCGGCTTTGAAGAGCCTGTCCATCACGTAATCGAAGAGCTGCGGATTGGCGTCGTCGATGTTGGTCTCGAACACCGTCAAAGCGCTTTGCTCCGGCGGCCGCAGACTGCCGAGCCGTGCGCGCAGCACATTCGGGATTTCTAGTTCCCAGCCTCCCGCGCCGTATGCGGTCCTTTCTGCTATAAAACCATCGGGAATATCGCCGAAACCGTCGCAGAGTTCCGACAGGAGGGCGGCTCCTGTCGGAGTCAGCAGCTCTTTTTGGATGTCTCCGAGCTTGTACGGGATCCCGTTCAAAAGTTCCGCCGTCGCGGGCGCCGGTATCGGCATCGCGCCATGCGCGCATTCGGTGAAGCCGGAGCCGGTCCGCAGCGAATCGGCGTAAATCCTTTCAATACCGAGCTCTTCGAGCCCGAACACCGTCCCGACGATATCGATAAGGGCGTCGACGCCGCCGACCTCGTGGAAATGTATCTCTTCGGGCGTGATCCCGTGTACTCTGGCTTCCGCCCCGGCAAGCGCGGTAAATACTGAAACAGCGCGCTTCTTTACCGTCCCGTTGAGGCCGGCCGCTTCGATGAGCTTTACGATGTCCGCCAGCCGCCGGTGAGGCTGGTGTTGCGCGTCGTCCAGCTCGACCTCAAAATGTGTCGCCATCACCTCCCGCTTCAGCACTTTTTCTATTTTCAGCCGATAGCCTGAAACGGGCAGCGAGCTTATCATGCCGCGCAGGGCTTTTTCGGAGAGCCCCGCGTCAAGCAGCGCGCCGACGAACATATTGCCGCTGACGCCGGAAAATCCGCTCAGGCACATAGCTTTCATAATGATCACCTCATTGAATTTATCATCGCCGCCAGGCGTCCGGCGCCGAAACCGTTGTCTATGTTTACCACGGCGATGCCGGCGGCGCAGCTGTTCAGCATGCCGAGCAGCGCGGCCAGCCCCTTGAAGCTCGCGCCGTATCCGACGCTCGTCGGCAGAGCGATGACAGGCTTCGAGACTAGTCCCCCCACCACGCTCGCCAGGGCTCCTTCCATGCCGGCCGCCACCACGATCACGTTGGCGGCGCGGATCTTTTTCCGCTGCGCGAGCAGGCGGTGGATGCCGGCCACCCCGATGTCGAACACGCGCTCTACGCGGTGGCCCATAAGTTCGGCCGTCAGCGCGGCTTCTTCGGCGGCGGGAATGTCGCTGGTCCCAGCGGTCATTACGAGGATAAAACGCGAAGGGTCGGGCTTGAGCTTTTCCTTGCGCACCATTATCAGCCTGGCCAGCTCGTTATATTCCGCTTCCGGCACGCGTTGTTTGACCGCCGCGAAGGTTTCGGCCCCGGCCCTTGTGCCCAGGATATTATGCGCGCCCCTGTTCATCTTTTCGATTATCCGCGCGGTCTGCCCGGGAGTTTTACCCTCGCAGAATACGGCTTCGGGCGAGCCGCAGCGCGCCGCGCGGTCATGATCAATTTTCGCGAATCCAAGCTCCTCGAATAAATTCTTTTTTATGTTCATCATTTCCCCAGGTCCAGATTTAAGCTGCCCATTCTATAGCCGGAAAGGTCCAGCGCCGCGTGGTGAAAGCCGAGCCGCTTCAGCTTTCGGGCTATTTTCCCGGCCGTTACGGGTTTAGCCAGTACGGGTATCCATTCCGGTCCGGTTTCGATGCGTGCCAGCGTGCCGTGATGACGCACGCGAAGCTGTCCCTTGCATAGCGCGCGTATGAACCGTTCGGCCTCTTCGACCTGCTTAAGCCGCTCCGGCGTCAGCGCCAGCCCGTATTCGATGCGCGAGGCGAGGCAGGCGGCGGCGGGTTTATTCCAGGTCGGCAATTTCCAGCGTCTGGAAACTTCGCGGATCTCCGCTTTTGTGAGTCCGGCCTCTTTGAGCGGGCTGCTCACCCGTTCCAGCTCGGCTATGGCGCGGCGGCCCGGACGGTAATCGCGGTCGTCGTCGATATTGCTTCCCTCTATCACTCTGTGATACCCGCGGGCGGCGGCCCACTCGAGCAGGGCTTTAAAACGGATCTTTTTGCAGTAATAGCAGCGCTCGGCGGAATTGACGGTAAATAATTCGTCCTTGAATTCGTCCGTTCTTAACAAAACATGTCTGATGCCGATCTTTTTCGCCAGTCTTACCGCCGCTTTCTTTTCTTCGCCGGTCAGCGTGGCTGAGACCGCAGTCGCGGCCAGAACATCGGTTCCCGGCGCGCGTCTGGCGGCCGCGGCTAGAAAAGCGCTGTCCGTTCCTCCGGAAAAAGCGACTACGGCTTTACCCACGTCTTGTAAGATCCCTTCCAGCTTGCGAAGTTTGGCTTCAGTGTTCATAGCAGCGGTCCGTCTCCGGCATGTAGAGTCTTCATCTAAAGTCGTTCCCTGTCTGAAATTTCCAGTCGTTCTTGAGCTCGGCGAACGCAGCCGGTTACTTCAATAATAGCAAAAGTCCGGCGCGGATTGAATTCCGACGCCCGGCCGGCGTGATGTTTTAACACCGGACCGATTATTTGTATATTAGTTTTATGTCGGCCGGATAATTCAATGGAGACCTTGAACATGAAATACAGAAATTTCGGGAAACTGGACTGGAAGCCTTCCGCGCTCGGCTTCGGCTGCATGCGCCTGCCTAGCTTCGATACCGCGCCGATGAGCCAGAACATCGACGAGGCCGGGGCGATGAGGATGATCAGGCTGGGGATAGACAGCGGGATAAATTACGTCGACACGGCCTACCCGTATCACAACGGGAGCAGCGAATTGCTGCTGGGAAAGGCTTTGCGCGACGGCTACAGGCAGAAAGTCAAGCTGGCCACCAAGTCCCCTGTATGGCTGATACAGAAGCCGGAGGATTTCGACACCTACCTCAACGAGCAGCTTAAAAAGCTTCAAACGGACCACATAGATTTTTACCTGCTGCACGCCCTGAGCGAGGAGCGGTGGGACTGGGTGTTGAAATTTAAGATGCTGGAGCGCGCCGAAGCCGCCATAAAGGACGGCAGGATAGGGTATTTGGGATTCTCTTTCCACGATAAGAAAGAGGCGTTCCCGAAGATAGTGGACGCTTACGCCGGCTGGACTTTCTGCCAGATACAGTACAATTACATGGACACCGGCTACCAGGCCGGGACCGAAGGGCTTAAGTACGCGGCATCCAAAGGGCTCGGAGTGATAGTTATGGAGCCTTTGCGCGGCGGGGCGCTCGCTAATCCGCCCAAAGCCGTGCGCGAGATCTTCGATGCTTACCCGACCAAACGCTCGCCCGCGGAATGGGGCCTGCGCTGGGTCTGGAACCAGCCGGAAGTTTCGTTCCTTCTTAGCGGCATGAGCTCCATGCCGCAGGTCGAGGAGAATCTCCGCGCGGCGGGAGACGCCGGAACCGGTTCTTTGACCGGCCCTGAATTGGAACTCATCGCCGCCGCTAAGAAAAAATTCGAGGAAAGAACGGCAATCCCCTGCACGCGCTGCGGTTACTGCATCCCCTGCCCGAACGGCCTGGATATTCCCTTTAATTTCGAACTTTACAACGCGGCCGAGATATACGAAGATGTGAATAGCGCCCGGTTCAGATACTTGCGCTTTATGGAAGAGGGCGCGAGGGCCGGCGCCTGCACGGGATGCAGGGCTTGCGAGGAGAAGTGTCCGCAAAAAATACCGATAAGCGAGTGGATGCCTAAAGCGGCCGCGGTCCTGGGGGAGAAAAAGTAGGCTCCGCCGCCGATTTCGGAACAAGGGCGCGCTTAAGGGCGTCCGCCGCTCGCGAACTCAAAAAAAAGGGACCGGACGTATTTAAACGTCCGGTCCCTTTTTTTTGCCTGGCTTTAATTATTTGCCGGCTTCCGCGGGTGCGGCTGCGGGCGCGGGGGCATCGGCTTTCTTTGCATCGTGCTTCTTGCCCTCGTGTTTTTCTTTGTGCTCTTTAATTTCTTTTACCGTGGTCTTGCCGTCTTTCACGGTAACTTTCACTTTCTCGCCCTGGGAAAGGCCCGCCAGCTTGGCGGCATCTACGGCGAAGGTCTTCTCTACGCCTTTGCTGTCTTTCACGGTGATCTCGTTCTTCGTGGCGTCGATAGCTGAGATCTCACCCATCGTGACGTCGGCTTTCTTCATCTCATGCTTTTTGCCATGATGCTCGGGCTTTGCAGGGGCGGCGGCCGCTGCAGGGGCGGCGGCCGCGGCGGCCGGGGCGTTGTCCTGTGCGAAACCTATGCCGGTAAAAGCTGCAAGAGTTACAATTGCTATTACGTATTTCATTTTAGTGTCCTCCGGAAGATTAACTTCTATACCAATAGCATAGCACTCTCTTCATTAAATCATCCTTAAAATAACATTAAAAGATTCTAATGTTCTTCCTTCAACTCCGCACAAGAATCATTAAGGTATAATTTAGTAATGCGCAAGATAATAGACTGGATACTGCTCGCAGCGCTTTTGTGCGTCGCCGGCTATAATGTATATATGCATAGAACTCAGATCCGTTCGATAGCGCGCGGTATGAAGGGCAAGATCTCGCCCTGCGCCTCCCCGATCCTGTACTCGATAGGCTCCATCGATCCTCGTTTCCACGTCTCGACAAATACGTTCGTTAATGATCTCAAAATAGCCGAAGCAGTCTGGGAAACGCCTTCTCACAGGAACCTTTTTGAATATGCGCAAAGCGGCGGAGACGTGACCATCAATCTCATTTACGACGACCGCCAGGCCGCGACAGATAAGCTGTTGGCGATGGGTTTTCAGACAGATCAGAGCCTGGCCGCCTACGACTCTCTGAAGGCGAGGTACGATGTACTGGCGGTGCGGGTGGATTCGGAGCAGGCGAAGCTCAACGCCAAACTGGCGGTCTATAAGCGCAAATCGGCGGCGTTCAATGCCGTGATAAGGCATTGGAACCGTGCGAGACAGCGTGTCCCGCCGGCCGAATATACGCGGCTGATGGAGAAGAGGGCGGAGCTGAAGCGGGAGTTCTACGGCGTGAAGCCGCAAGAGCGCGCCGTGAACGCGCAGATCGGCACGCTTAACGCGCTGGCGACAAGACTTAACCAGCTTATCGTCCAGCTTAACATAAACGCCGCGCAATACAAGCGCACGGGCGCGGCCCTGGGACGATTTGAAGAAGGCTTATACCATGTCTCGGGCGGCATCCGGACGATCGACATCTACCAATATGCCTCTACTAAACAGCGGGTGCGCGTTCTGGCGCATGAGATGGGGCACGCGCTGGGGCTTGAACACATTTCCGACCGCGAAGCTATCATGTACATGATAAACAGAGGCGAGAATCTGAATGTCAGCGGGGCGGACCTCTCGGAACTTAGCAGGGTGTGCAGTTCGGGCATCCGGCCTTGATTGCCGACCGCCGGAATGACGGTTTTAAGTTCCGTAACTTTTTTAGGCCCGGCTTCTCGCCGCTCCCGATTTGCAATAAGCATACCCTATCGCTATAATACCTTAACCAGCGCTAATTTCCCGCTGAAGATCCTACAGAATTTCCGAATTCGCGCTGTAAGACCTTTTCCGGAGCGATACCATGAAACTATCAGGCTCATTTCCCGCCAGATCACAGACACGACCGGCGCAGCCTCCCCCCCTTCCGGAAGCCTATTGGGCCATGACCACCGGACAGCTTATGGCCGCGCTGCATTCCGCGGATAACGGCCTCCTCCGGACAGACGCGGACAGCCGTATCGCCCAATACGGCCTTAATACGCTTAAAACCCGGGAAAAAGCCACGGCGTTCGGACTCCTGCTGCGGCAGTTCAAGAACCCGTTAGTGCTGATCCTGATCTTCGCTTCCGTGGTTTCCGCATTTATGGGCGAGTGGACGGACGCCGTCATCGTGCTGGCCGTGGTGGGCGGCAGCACGGTACTCGGCTTTGTGCAGGAATACCGCGCCGGCAACGCCGTCGAAAAGCTGCGCTCGCAGGTTACCATTAGCTCCTGCGTTCTGCGCGACGGCCAGCCGCGCATGCTGCCCTCCGAGCAGGTGGTCCCGGGCGACGTGGCGCTGCTCTCTGCGGGCAGCCTGATCCCGGCCGACGGTATCGTCCTGGAGGCGAATAATTTATTTGTGAACCAGGCGGTGCTGACCGGGGAAACTTTTCCCGTTGAGAAAACTCCCGGAACCGTTCCGGAGAAGGCCGGCCTGGCGGAGCGAATCAATTGCGTCTTTATGGGCTCCAGCGTGAGCAGCGGAACGGCGCGCATATTGATAGCGGAGACCGGCAAAGCCACGATCTTCGGACAGATCGCCGAGCGCCTCAGCCTTCGCCCCGCGCAGACCGACTTCGAGCGCGGAGTGCAGAACTTCGGCTATTTGCTTACAAAGATCATGCTGGTCATAGTCCTTATCGTCCTGGCCGCTAACATCCTGCTGTCCAAGCCTCCCATTGATTCGCTGCTGTTCGCCCTCGCTCTGGCGGTCGGCCTGACGCCGGAGCTGCTGCCCGCCATCATAAGCATCACGCTATCCCACGGCGCGCAGAAGATGGCCGAACACAGCGTGATCGTGCGCCGGCTGAACGCGATAGAGAATTTCGGCAGCATGGACGTGCTCTGCACCGATAAGACCGGCACCCTCACCGAAGGCGTCGTGCGGCTGGACGGCGCCCTGGACCCTGACGGCAAAATGTCCGCGGCCGTCCTGAATTACGCTTTTCTCAACTCCCGGTACCAGACCGGGCTCGATAATCCGCTGGACGGAGCTATCATAGCTTATGCCGGGCAGGCCGGCTTAAAGACCGGAGCGGAAACGAAAACCGGCGAGCTCCCGTACGACTTCGTGCGCAAATGCCTGAGCGTGATAATAGCCGACGAGCAGGGAAAACGAGCCATTATTACCAAGGGCGCGCTGGAAAATGTTTTAAAGCTTTGCAGCCGGGTACGGTCAGGGGAGGAAAGCCGCCCGCTGGACGAGAGTACGCTGGCCGGGATAGAACAGCGCTACGGCGAGTGGAGCGGGAAGGGCTTCCGGGTGCTGGGTGTGGCGGTCAAAACCCTGGAAGCGAATACCACGGCCTCTTCCAGCGCGGACGAAAAGGACCTGAGCTTCGCAGGATTCCTGTTGTTCTTCGATCCGCCTAAGGCCGACGTGAAGCGGACCATAGCGGACCTGGAGGAGCGCGGGGTTCAGATCAAGATCATCACCGGCGATAACGCTAAAGTGGCGCAGCATGTGGCTGATGCGGTAAACCTGCCCGCCATGGGACTTTTGACCGGGGGCGCGCTGAACGGCCTGTCCGACGAAGCGCTCTGGCACGCCGCGGCGCGCACGAACCTCTTCGCGGAAGTGGATCCCAACCAGAAAGAACGCATCATCCTGGCCCTGCGCAAGACCGGTCATGTCGTCGGTTATATGGGCGACGGTATCAACGACGCCGCGGCTCTGCACGCCGCGGACGTCAGCATCTCCGTCGATACGGCGGTCGATGTGGCGAAAGAAGCCGCCGATTTCGTGCTCCTCAAGCAGGACCTGGACATCCTGCGGGAAGGCATAGACATCGGCCGCAAGACGTTCACCAACACTCTCAAGTATATCCTGACCACGATCAGCGCCAGTTTCGGGAATATGTTCAGTATGGCCGCGGCTTCCATGTTCCTGCCGTTCCTGCCCATGCTGGCGTCCCAGGTCCTGCTGGAGAACTTCCTTTCGGACATCCCCAGCACAGCTATCGCCAGCGACAACGTGGACCAGGAATCGGTGACCAAGCCCCACCGCTGGAACATAGCTTTTATACGCGACTACATGGTGATTTTCGGCCTCGTCAGTTCTGTTTTCGACATGCTTACCTTCGGCGTGCTGCTGTATCTCTTTCACGCCACCCCGGACCAGTTCCGTACCGGCTGGTTCGTAGAATCCCTGCTGACCGAGCTGGTGATAGGGCTGGTGGTGAGGACGCGGCATCCGTTCTTCCGCAGCAGACCGGGCGCTCTCCTGCTGTGGACTTCGATCGGCTTCATCCCGCTCACGCTCATATTGCCGTACGTCCCTTGCAACTACCTGTTCGGCTTCACGCCGTTGCCTGTGCCGCTCCTGCTGGCGATGCTGGGCCTGACGGCGCTTTACGTCCTCGTTACGGAAGTCGTAAAGAAATACTTCTACTCGCGCCCTAAGAACGTGCTGGCCTAAGGCGGACGGGCGCAATAATCCGGCCGGACAGCGCTTTAGCGATGTCCGGCCGGATTATTTAAGCTGTTCCGCGGGCGGCCCGCGAAGCAATTCTTCGGCTAGCGCGGCTTCGAAATCATTTCACGGCGGTTTTCCACTTCCAGCCCAGTATCTCCGGCATGTCCTCGCCGCGGTCGTCTATGTATTCTTTGTGGTCGACGAGTTTATCGCGCATCTCCTGTTTAAGTCCGTCCCCGCGGCCGCTCAGCCGCGGCAGCCGGTCTATGACATCCTGGACCAGATGGAAGCGGTCCATGTCGTTCAGCACGGCCATGTCGAAAGGCGTGGTTATGGCGCCCTCCTCTTTGTAACCCCGCACATGGATGTTGGCGTGGTTGGCGCGGCGATAGGTAAGACGGTGTATGAGCGTCGGATAGCCGTGAAAGGCGAAGATCACCGGCTTGTCGCGCGTGAACAGCGTGTCGAAATCGGCGTCGCTCAGCCCGTGCGGATGCTCTCCGGCCGGCTCCAGCTTCATCAGGTCTACGACGTTGACTACGCGGATCTTCAATTCCGGCAGGCGCTCGCGCAGGATCGAGACTGCGGCCAGCGTCTCCAGCGTGGGCACATCGCCCGCGCAGGCCATCACCAGGTCCGGCTCGGCGCCGTTGTCGTTGCCCGCCCACGGCCAGATCCCTATGCCTGAGCTGCAGTGGCGCACCGCGGCGTCCATGTCCAGCCATTGCGGCGCGGGATGCTTGCCGGCCACCACCACGTTCACGTAATGGCGGCTGCGCAGGCAGTGGTCCATCACCGAAAGCAGGCAGTTGGCGTCGGGCGGCAGGTACACGCGCACTATCGAGGCTTTCTTGTTGACCACATGGTCTATGAAGCCGGGGTCCTGGTGAGTGAACCCGTTCTGGTCCTGCCTCCACACATGCGAAGAGAGCAGGTAGTTAAGCGAGGCTATTTTGCGGCGCCAGGGCAGGCCCAGCGTGACCTTCAGCCACTTGGCGTGCTGGTTGAACATGGAATCCACGATATGGATGAAGGCCTCATAGCTGTTTATCAGGCCGTGGCGTCCCGTAAGCAGGTAGCCCTCCAGCCAGCCCTCGCACTGGTGCTCGCTGAGCGTCTCCATAACGCGCCCGGAGCGGGCCTGATGCTCGTCGGAACTTAGGATCTTTCCCTCCCACTGCCTGTCGGTCGCTTCAAATATCGCAGTCAGTCTGTTGGAGACTGTTTCGTCCGGACCGAACACGCGGAAATTGCGCCCCTCAACGTTCATTTTCGCCACATCGCGCAGGAACTTCCCCAGCTCGCGCGTGTCCTCGGCTTCCACCGAACCCGGAAAAGGCACTTTTACGGCGTAAGCGCGGAAATCCGGCATACGCAGGTCGCGCAGCAGTATGCCGCCGTTGGCGTGAGGGTTGGAACCCATTCGGCGCTCGCCCTTAGGCGCGAGTTCCGCCAGGTCCGGCAGAAGTTCTCCTTCTTTGTCGAAAAGCTCCTGCGGCCTGTAGCTCTTCATCCATGTTTCCAGTATTTTAAGATGCTCAGGCTTTGCGGCCAGCTCGGAGAGCGGCACCTGGTGAGAACGGTGCGTGCCCTCGATGGGCTGCCCGTCCACCACTTTCGGGCCCGTCCAGCCTTTTGGAGTATTCAGCACGATCATCGGCCAGCGCGGGCGTTCGGTTACGTTCTTTTCGCGTGCGCTTTCCTGTATGATTTTTATGGACCCGACAGCCTTATCGATCGCGGCGGCCATGGCTTTATGCATTGGCTCCGGGTCACTGCCTTCCACGAATATCGGCGTCCACCCGCAGCCTTTGAAGAACTGCTCCAGCTCTTCATGGGTTATGCGCGCGAAGATGGTCGGGTTGGCTATTTTGTAGCCGTTAAGATGAAGTATCGGCAGTACCGCGCCGTCGGTGGCGGCGTTAAGGAACTTGTTGGAGTGCCAGGAGGCCGCCAGCGGGCCGGTTTCGGCCTCCCCGTCGCCCACCACGCAGGCTACCATCAAGTCCGGGTTATCGAAGGCAGCGCCGAAGGCGTGGCTGAGCGAATAGCCCAGTTCCCCGCCCTCGTGTATAGAGCCGGGAGTTTCGGCTCCCACATGGCTTGGCACGCCGCCGGGGAACGAGAACTGCTTGAAAAGCTTCTTTATACCGGCCTCGTCGCGGGTGACGTTCGGGTAGATCTCGCTGTAAGTGCCTTCCAGGTATGTGTTGGCGACCAGCGCGGGGCCCCCGTGCCCCGGTCCGGCGATATATATCATGTTCAGGTCGTAAAGCTTTATGGCGCGGTTCAAATGCGCGTAAATAAAGTTCTGCCCCGGCGTCGTGCCCCAGTGCCCCAGCAGGCGCGGCTTCACATGTTTAAGCGTCAGCGGTTCTTTAAGCAGCGGGTTGTCGTAAAGGTAGATCTGGCCGACAGACAGGTAATTCGCGGCGCGCCAGTAAGCGTCTATTTTGCGCATCATCTCCGGCGAAAGAGCCTGAGCCGCGCCTGCCGGGCCATTTTTTGTTTTCATATTACGCATATCGCTTTCTCCGTTTTGCCGGTTTTTCTTTCAGCGCCGGATTATTCCGAGTTTTTCCTGCCGGTGCCTGGAGTCTATAAAATTTATAATACTAAAAAGAACGCAGGGAGGTCAGCCGCTTAAGTAAGAACGCATATATATAACGGCCGCGGGAATATTGCAGCGTTCCTTCATATGCGGACGCGCTCAGTAATTTGCTATAATAACCTGACAGCAGTAAAACTTTGGTTTTCCGTATCTTACAAGCCGCCCAGGTATCCATAAATACCTAAGACTACCTCCGGCGGCGATGTCCTTCCCGGATAACCCGGAAGGCGCGTTAAGTTCTCCCCCACCTAAAACGGGACTTAGCACAAAGTATCGGGATATAAAAAATCATATTCGGAGGCTTTTGTTCATGAAAATATTTGTAAATGCGGCTATCGCTATCTGTTTATTCGCTCCGGCGGCTTATGCCGGACAGCCCGGCGGCGCGTTCGAGGGGCTCTTGTCCGCGGCAGGCCCGGCCATAGCGGCCGTCAAGGCTGATATCCCGGAGGTCCCGGCCGCCGTACCGGGGACCGCGCTCGCCGCCGGTCTGGCCGACCTTAACTACAGGCAGACCGACGAATTATCCCTCTCCGCCGCTATGAACGGATTCTCCGTATTCGAATTGGACGGGACCAGGATGAAGACCAAGGCGAAACTGATGGAATACACCGCGCAGACGCTCGGTCTTCCCGCGGACATGGACAACTGGGACGCCCTGATAGATTATCTCGGCGATATGCCGGACTTCCATCACAACGGCAAGATACTGGTCCTTTTAAGAAATTCCTCCGCGATAGATAACTCGGACGCCAAATTATACTCCGAGCTGCGCAGAGCCGCGGCGCTCTCGTGCCAGAATGCGAACGAATGGAGCCACGGCTCCGTGGTCTTAAAGTTCGTTTTCGTCCACTGACAACTTGCGGCCGCGTATAAAATCCAAAGGCCCTCGCGATTTCCGGAGGGCCTTGGATCTCCCGCGCAGTCCTCAAATAACTCAGAGGACCCTGTTCCCGGCCTCTGGAATTCCGTTGCGCCCTATGCCCGCCCGCAGAAACGCAGGCCTCAGGCAGGACTCAGGGCAGTACGGGCGGAAAACTTATCCGGAGTTTTAATTGATGTGAAGAGCGGTCTTTTTTCACTTGTCGAGCGGCAGGAGCAGGGTGAAGACCGAGCCCTTTTGTAACTGTGAGTTCACCAGAACGCTGCCATGATGCATTTCGGCGGTTTTTTTTACGAGAGAAAGTCCTAATCCCCAGCCGTCTACCTGGCCGGTAAAAGTCGCCTCTATCTGGTAAAATTTATTAAAAATGTTCTCCAGCTCTTCTCCCGGGATGCCCGGCCCGTTGTCTTCGACCGACAACATGGCGTAGTCATCCTTTGTCCGCGCGGAGATGGTCACATGTTTCCCGGAGGAGGGGTTGAACTTTACGGCGTTCTCTATAAGACATTTAAGCGCGCTTTTAATTAAGTCACGGTCGGCCGTAATACGGATCTCTCCGACGGCCTCGGTTTTAAAAACGAGGCCCTCGATATCCGTAAAATTGTGCTTCACGGAATCCACGGTTTCCTCGGTCAGTTCGCGGACGTCGAAACTAGTTTTATCGAGGGTCGTTTCATCCATGTTTTCTATCGTCACGAACCCGATCAGGGTTTCCACAAGGTCGTTAAGTTTCTGTCCCTGCTCGAAAATGTTCCTGGAAAACTTCTCGACCATTTCCGGAGTTTTAGTGCCGGCATTGTCCGTAAGTACCTGCGCGTAGCCGTTTATCGAGGAAAGCGGGGTCTTGAACTTATGGGAGATAAGCGAGAGAAAATTTCTCGCCATGTAATCCTCAAGGCGCTGGGTGGTTATATCCGAGAGCACCCAAAGCCAGCCTTCCTGTACGGAGGTCCCGTCCTTGGTTTCCTTGAAAAGCTTTATCGCGGCGCCCTCCAGATAGAATTTCTTGGGCTGTTCCCTGAACACCTCGAAGCGGGACACGGCCTGCCCGTTCTGAATAATATTCTCAAAGCCGGGTTTTATTGAGAAGTTCTGGAAGGCCGTCCTGATGTCGGTAAACTTGTATTTGTCCTGCTCGAGATAGAGCCGGGCGGAATCGTTGATCAGCGTTATCGCCCCGGCTACGTCGGTAAGTATGGCGCCTTCTTTCATCTTTTTAAAGACCACTTCCATCTTGCGCTTTTCTTCACGGATAAGCTCGACTATCTGGCGGTCAAGGCGGTTGCTGTGTTCCACTTCGGTCAGCAGTTGCCGCTTTAAAGCGTCGACAAGGATGGCCGAAAGCAGAAGAAAGCTGCCCCAGGTGAAAAGGCCCAGGTATAGAGTCGTGCGGTCGGGAGATATGAGGAATTTTTCCGGCGCCACCCGTATATTAATGTAGGTCAGCAGGATGCAGGCGACCGCGCCCAGAATAGTCTTACGGAGGTCAAGATAATAAGCCGCCATCAGGACCGGGATGGCGTAGAAATTCAGGAACGCCATTTTATACGGGACCAGGTAATTGATGATCCCGGCTGATAAAACGACCACCAAAACAAAGAACCACTCGAACCAGGGTTTCATGTGTTGTTTGTTCGGGTTCATAGCGGATCAGTGCGCGACTATATTCCGGTCTTATTTGTAAAGGCAAACTGTCATATCCGGCATTTCACGAGCTATTAATTCCTCATGCGGCAAGATCGTTGATAAGCCGTATACTGCATTATAGCTATAGCAAGTTTGCCGTTGCAAATTTTCGCCGCTGTATATCGCTCCAGACCTCCCGCCGCGAAACCTCAGGTTCGGAGGTCCGGCATAATAAGCCGGCCTCTTCAAGCCATCCGCCTGTTGCGTTGTTCCCAGTTCAAGAATAAGTTGCGCAGCCGTAGCTTGCTATTTTTATAGTATTCGTGCTACCATCAGGCAAAAAATTATTTACCAGACGTCGTTACGCTGAGAGTGGCGTGCTTTACGCCTTTTGCCGCCTTAAGCGCGTCCGCCAGTCCTTTGACTTTCGCCCCCGGGCCCTTAACGGCTATTATCTCAAGGCAGTTGTCGTGGTCCAGGTGGACATGCTGCGAGGAAATTATGATATCGCCGTGGTCATGCTGAATAGCCAGCAGTTTGTTGACCAGCTCCCGCCGGTGATGGTCGTAAACGATCGTGACGGCGCCCGCGACGGCCCCGCCTTTGGCGAAGACATCGGAAACGAATTCTTTGCGGATCAGGTCGGCTATGGCTTTAGACCGGTTGGAATACCCCTCGGTCCCTATAAAGGCGTCGAATCTTTTGAGAAGCCCGGAGTCAAGCGAAACGCCGAACCTGGATAAGCCGTTCTTATGTGCCATGTTAAAAATAATTGTAACACTAAGCGGGAAACGCCGTCAAGCCGCTCCAACCGGCGCGGCAGCGAAGAACGAGCCGGCGATGCCGTCCGGCGCTTTGAAGGCCGGGCCTGATCCGCATATAAAGATCTAAACCGGATCTTTGTAATCCTATTATTGACCTACGCATAAGTAATAGAAATGCTGGCCGGGAGATTTTGGAGCGAAACAAGGAACAAAGAGCGCGGCATAGCTGGGCTATGTAAGCGATTTGTGACGAAGTTGCAGCCCAAAAGCGCCCGGCCCTTTCCCGAAGGGAAAGGGAGGCTTGCCTTTGAGCGACTGCTTCGTTGCTCCTCGCTCACAGACCAACCGGTATGCTCGTTCGTCGCGCCTCGCATTCATCTCAAATTCAAGCCTCCAACAATTCTATTATTTATGCGTAGGTCAATAATCCGCCGCGGCATAAGACAGCCTATCATAAGTGCCGCTTCGCTCCTGCGCTTACGGACACAGCTAAAATTTGCGGAAAATGCGCCATTACCGCTATAATACAAATGGCGGGCAGGAGTTTTCTTCGATCAAAAAACATGAGTCGTTATGGGTAAGAATACAAAAAAACCGTTAAAAAAAACCGCGGCGCCTGAGGTAAAGACCCGCTTCCCGGCCTGGCTGGTCTGGAACGTTTTCGGCTTTTGGCTTTTCTGGGTCTTCAGGCATTATCTTTCGCAGTTCGCTCCAGACCCGGATTCGCTCTTTATCATGCTCTCCCCCGGCCAGTATTTCTCCGGAGGCCTGTTACCCGCTCTTGCCGGGCATGCGGTATCGCTGGCCGCGGGCCTGGCTTTCGTGCTGCCCTGCGCCGGGCTTGGCCGGTTCCTGCTCCTGAACCTGCTCAAGGCCGGTCCCTTCAACTTCTGGGAGGAGGCCGCTTTTTCCGGAGCGCTGGGCCTGGCGGCCTTCGCACACGCCGTTCTTCTTCTCGCCGCCTGCGGCGCGCTTTATAAATGGCCCGTACTGGCGCTGCTGGCCGTATCGGCCGGCCTGGGAGTTATCTCCCTCAAAGTTTCCCCGCCCGCCGCCGCGGCGGAGGCGGAGGCGGAGCCGTTCAAGCCGGGGTACGCTGACCTGACCGCCTGCGCGCTGCTGGCGCTCGCCCTGCTCTTGACCCTGGCCGGCGCGCTCAGCCCTGAAATTTTTTACGATTCACTGGTTTATCATCTGGCCGTCCCGAACTTCTATGTTCTCAAGCACGGGCTGGCCGATATGCCGTACAATTTTTACTCCGGCTTCGTCCTGCTGCACGGCATGCTTTATTCCGCCGGCCTGCTGCTTAAGGACGAGATGGTGCCAAAGCTGATAAATTACGCGGCAGGGGCCCTCGGCCTGGCAGCCGTTCTGGGCCTGGGAAGAAGGTATTTCACGCTCAGGGCGGGTCTTTGGGCCGCTTTGATATTTTATTCGGTCACGCAGGCCTTATTTACCTCGTGGTCGGTGGGTACGGAGTGTCTGCTCACGCTTTTTTCCGTCTGTTCACTGGCCGCCGTCCTGCGCCATGAGCCTGGAGAAAAAAAGTTCCTGGTCCTGAGCGCTTTTCTCGCCGGCTGCGGGATGGCAGTTAAATCAAGCGGCGTGTTTTTTACCGTCGGCGTTGGGTTGGTGCTTCTTTACCTCGGCCGGGCCGATCGCGGGCGGGCTCTACGTTCCGCTCTGCTTTTCGCTTTTGTGGCCGCCCTGCCGGTGCTGCCCTGGCTGATCAAGAACCAGATCTACAAGCATAATCCTTTTTTCCCCTACCTTACTTCCTATTTCGGTGCGCCGGCCGGCGCAGACCCGGCTAAGATCCGGAATTTTATGAGCGAAGCCAGGGAAACGGGGTCTCTTGGTTTTAAGTCCTGGCTGCTGCATCCATGGACGGTCACGATGGGAGACTCGTTCAGCTCGCGCTTTTTTACCCCGCTCTTCCTTGCGCTGCTGCCGTTGCTTTTTCTGCTCGGTCCGGCCGTCGGTACGGTCCCGTACTGGATATATTTCCTTTCCGGCTGGCTGTTATGGTCTTTCGCGTCGACCATCGTGCGTTATCTGATGCCGGTATATCCGGCCGCCGGTCTGCTCATCGCGTCCGCCCTGGAGGGCAAGGGACATTCCGCGCTGCGCAAGGCGCTTTCCTGGGTCGTGCTCGCCTCTTGCGCGGTCAACCTGTACTGGGGCTTGCTCAACTTTTACTCTCAGGAAAAATGGCGGCCGGTCTTCGGCCTTATAACTAAACAGGAATACCTTTCAAATTCGCGGCAGGATTATCAATACTCCCAATATCCGGCTATTGAGTTTATCAACGAAAAACTGCCTGCAGGGTCTAAAACGCTGCTGATAGGCGACAGCAGGAGCTTCTACCTTAAAAAAGATTTTATAGTAAACTCAGTATTCGACAGAACGCCGCTGGTGGAATACGCCGCTTCCTCGGCGAACGGAGAGGAACTGTACGCGCGGCTCAGAGCGGAAGGCGTGACGCATCTGCTGGTGAACGCCATGGAGGCCTCCAGGCTGGGCTCCGGCTACGGTATGTTCAGCTGGGACGCGCGGGCGCGCTCCGTTTTTGACGAGTTCTGGGACCATCATATAACCGAGGTTTTCTCGCGCGATGAAATGCAGGGCGGCAAGACGCTTAACCGCGTGTCGGTCTATGAAATAACCGAAAAGCCCGCCGCTGAAAAGCCGCCCTACAATGTCATGAAAGAGTTCATTATGAAGAGAATTGACGCGGCAAAGGTTTCGTCGAGTTAAGAGTTTCGCAGCGTAATGCGCCGCAGCTCCGACAACGGTCCCGCCTGCCCGGCGCTTTTGGGTCAGTTGAACGCCTGTGCGGCTTTGGCCCCGGACTCCACGAGCTGTTTGAGCGTCTCGTCGGAGAATTTCTGCGGCGCTTCAAGGTGTATTTTCAGGCCGTTTTTACGGGCTTCGATGTCCAACGCGCCCCTGCCCGCAAATTCCACGAACGGCTTAAGGAATACCAGGGCCGCCATATTCTTTTCCATCCACTCAGGCGGCTCCGCTCTCAGGTCCAGGCCCGCCGCGGACAACCAGCCCGGCGCGTTGCCGACTACCGGAGGCAGGTGTCCCATTGGCCGGTTATAGAGTGTTTTCGGGCATAGCAGCATCCGCGTGCCCAGAGGATTGTTCACCGTGAACAGCAGATCCACCCACCACATGACGTGGCCGTGATCTATCTCCATACTCACCGGGATCCCCATTATTATGCTGCCGCCGTCCGGCCCCGGCGCGGCCAATCCCAGTTTTGCCGCTTCCCCGCCGGGGTTCGTAAAAAGTTTCGCCAGGTAGTGCGCTATCGTCATCAGAAGAACAGTGAAGGCCAGCCCGGTCGTGAACATGCCGGCCATAATGACCCAATCCGGAAGCCCCTTATAAATTATTTCCCGTATCATAAGGCGTTTCACCAGTATCTTGGCGACGGCGGGTTTCGGTTTTCGCCGGCTATCAGGAGCTAAAGACCGGAGACAAGTTCATAAGCGTCCCAAATTTTAACCGAAGAAATCCTACCGAAATTGGCGGCCCCGCTTCTCCAGCATCGAATTCACTACTATCAGGCCGCAGCCAAGCTGGGCTTTTACCAGGCTGGAGACGGGAACTGGTTTAAGGTCCGAAAAGGCCCCCCGTTCCTCCAGCTCACCGTAAAATTCCAGCAAAATAATTTTTATCCTTGCTCGGGCGGCCTTTACGGCCGTCGTTTGCCGGGAATCCTCAAGAAGCCGCACGAACTGCCAGTTCCAGCAAAGGCTATAGTAAGCCTGCAGGTTTTCTTCCGCCTCTTCGCTTTTTAGGACCGGCCTGTCGGTGGAGGCGTCGGCCAGAGTTTTAGCGCTGAAGCGGGGATCTTTCAGCGCTTGCGCCCGGTCCCGCATCCCCGTCGCTATCTGAGTGTAGAACGGGCTTTTCCTGTTCACCTCCTTCTTTACCTTTGCCCATTCGCAAAGGAGGACGCTCGCCAGGAACAGCCTGTCGGCGGCGCCGCGCAGAAGATCCCTGCGCCTGTTCCCGGCCGAAGCCGTTCTTAGACCGGAGAGCGGACGCTTCATGTGCGGGAATTCGCAGATGAAGGAGAAAGCGTCTTTGTTGTATTCGCGCAGATATTCCACTGGCGTGGCCCCGGATCTTATGTATTTTGTGGGATCTTTTTCGAACTTTTTAAGGCTGTCGTATTCGGACCTTATGAGTATTTCCGAATAGACGCCGGCGCTGTATTTCTTAACGGCCAGAGGGAACTGCCCCGTGTAAAGCGGTATTTTCAGGCGGCGCATCAGCCGGTAGAACTGCGAGTAATACTTAGCGCCGAGTTCTCTGCCCACAAGAAAGAAAGCCCCTTCCTGGCTGGCATTGTGCAGCGAATAGTAGAGGTCGGGCCGCGCCGAGCGCAGCACTTCCATCACCGCGCGGGTCTCCGGGACCGGTTTCCTGAAATTCATCTTCCCGTATTTTATCGGGAAAGAGGACTCCAGGTCATGGCAGTGATCTTTGCGGAAATAATACCGCATGAAGCGTTGGAACGAGAAAGGTTGTAAGGTCCAGCCTTCGGTCCTGGCGGCGCCGTCCGGTGTAGCGCAGGGAATGACGTGCCACTCTATATCCCGGCCGGCCAGCTCGGGGCAGCCGTCCTTCAGCAGGGTGAGCAGCGCATGGGTGGTGAGGCCGCCGACGGGTTCGTTCGGGTGCGGGAAACCGGCGAACAGGACCTTCGTTCCCCCTCTGCCGAAGCGCACGTGGTATATCGGCTTGCCAAGAGAGCTGCGGCCCGCTATTTCAACTCCGAAGCGCGGATCCTTCCGGAGCGACTCCGTAAATTTATTGATCCGGGCCAGGGGCAGGAACGACTTGAAGACCGGCAGGGAGCCGAGTATTCTTTCAATATTTATCTTATTCATCGGATCAATAATTATAGTAGCAAAGGCGGACAGGACAGGCAACGACAAGGCTGAGCAATATTATCAGCCGAAAACGACTGTTGTTGATCTTATGCTCGTTCAGAGCGATCTATTCCTGTCCGGCCGCCGCTTCGTTTATGCAGCTTATCGCGTTCAATGTCCTCGGGTATCCCACATAAGGCAATAATTGGGTGACGGCGCTGAGCAGCACTTTCCTGTCATTCCCGACGTTCAGATTGCCCCGCACATGTCCTTTCAGTTGCTGTTCACAGCCGCCCAGGGAAAGGATCATGGAGAAGGTCAGAAGTTCCCTAATTTTTATATCCAGCCCTTTCCTGGTGTAGTAATCGCCGAAGCAGTTCGCGGACAGGTACTTTTGGATATGCAGTTGGTCTTCCGGGGATTCCTTGTACATCTTGTCTATAATTTCGCCGAAGATATCCTTGGACAGTTCAAATCCTTTCTCGTAGCGCGTTTCTGGAGTTGTGGTCGACTGCCCTTCCAGCGGCAGCTTTATGCCCCGGCTTTCCAGGATCTCGTTGGTGGCGTGAAGAAAGTCGAACACCTTGGCGAGGCCGACATAAGCCACGGCCTGGTAGACGATCTCCTTCGCTTCCACCGGCGTAACACCCACGTTCAGCGCGCCGCCGAGCATAACTTTATATTCGCCTAAAGCCTGGCTGGCTATCATGGAGCCAAGGATAATTATCATCCTGGCCCTGGCGTCCAGCTTTCCGTAGGCGAGCACTTCGTCGAAGGCGAAGTTGTCGAACAACTCTATGAATTCAGGGTCCGATATCTTCAACTTAGACTTATGGTTCGGGAACAGTAGTTCGTGATTTTTCTCCGCGGTTTTGCTTATAGCCATATTCAGCCTCTTCTTCTTTCCGATCACAGCCCGGTCCGTTTCTCCAGGGCTTCGGGGTACCGCGCCCCCTGCACCTCTAGCTTCGCTGCGGCGAGATTCATCTCGCTCAGTTCCGCGGGCGTAAGAAGCAACTCGGCCGCCCCGAGGTTCTCGTCCAGGCGGGAAAGCTTTTTGGTGCCTGGGATCGGCACGATCCACGGCTTCTGGGCGAGCAGCCAGGCCAGAGCCATCTGGGCGGGTGTAGCTTTTTTCAGTTCCGCGAACTTCTTAAGCAGGTCTACCACGCCCTGGTTCGCTTTCATGGCCTCCGGCGAAAAGCGCGGCACGATGTTGCGGAAGTCGTTCTTCCCGAACTTGGTATCGGCGCTTATATTTCCTGTGAGGAAGCCTTTGCCGAGCGGACTGAAAGGCACGAAGCCTATGCCGAGCTCTTCCAGGGCCGGGATCAGTTCCTCCTCGGGACGCCGCCACCACAGCGAGTATTCGCTCTCCACTGCGCTGAGCGGCTGCACCGCGTGCGCGCGGCGTATGGTCTTTACGCCCGCCTCGGACATGCCGAAGTGCTTCACCTTGCCTTCGCGGATCAGGTCCTTTATAGTTCCAGCCACATCCTCTATTGGTACGTTCGGATCGACGCGGTGCTGATAATAGAGATCGATAACATCGGTTTTGAGCCGCTTGAGAGAGCCTTCTGCGCTGGCCCTGATGCGCTCCGGGCGGCTGTCCGCTACCTGCTGTCCGCCCTCCATCTTGATGCCGAACTTGGTGGCGATGACTACCTTGTTCCGCAGCGGCGCCAGGGCCTCGCCTACCAGCTCCTCGTTTATGAACGGGCCGTAAAGTTCGGCGGTATCGAAGAAGTTGACGCCGCGCTCCACGGCTTTCCGCATAAGGGCTATCATCTCCCGTCTGTCGCCGGGCTCGCCGTAGGCCATGCTCATCCCCATGCAGCCAAGCCCGAGAGCCGAAACTTGCAGACCGCTATTACCTAATTTGCGCATTTTCATAGGTTTTCCTTTCTCCTTTAGCTCTTATTCGCTTCGGCGTATTCCCGGTCGGTCAAGGGCTCAAGCCAGGTGACGTTGTTGGTGCGGGAATTGGGCGTTATCGAGAGGTGGGCGAACCAGCTGTCCGCCGCTGCCCCGTGCCAATGCTCCACGTCTAGCGGAATAGTCACAACATCCCCTTCGCGCAGTCGCCGGGCGGTTTTGCCCTTTTCTTGGTAATACCCGTTGCCTGCGGTTACCAGCAGGATCTGCCCGCCCGAATGCCTGTGCCAGCTGTTCCTGGCCCCGGGCGCGAACGTAACATTGCCGATCGGGCAATTGTAAATTTTGTCATCCGACACCAGCATCTTAAGCCAGGTTTCCCCGTTGAAGTTGTCGTTCGGAAGTTTGTCCCCCAGCGGGAAAATAATATTCTTGTCGGGTTTCATGGTTCTCTCCTTATTCCTCTGCGGCGCGCTTTGATATTCCATAACGCGCGCATTCAGCTCTTCAGCCCGGCTTTCATCAGCCAACCCTCTACAGCTTTGTCCGCGCCGGCTACGCTGCCGCCCACTATGGCCAGGCCGGGCAGCACCTTGGCGTCAGGACAAAGATTCCGGATGTCGCTTCCGCTGGTTCCTAATCCGCTGCCTTCATGTGTGCAGTACGGGAGGATAGTCTTGCCCGAAAGGTCGTACGCCTCCAGGAAAGCGGCTACGGCCATCGGCATGGTTCCACACCAGTTCGGGAAACCGAGAATGAGCACCTCATATTTTCCCATGCCGGCGACCTTGCCCACAAGCTCCGGCCTGGCGTTTGCCCGTTTTTCATCCTTGGCAACTTCTGTCGTAGCCTTATAGTCTGCCGGGTAGGCTTTGACGGTCTCTATCCGGAACATGTCGCCTCCGGCCATTTTCTGTATTTTTCTCGCTATCACTTCAGTATTGCCGACCGGCAGGTTTACAATACTACCGCCCACATAATTATTACCTTTGCGGGAAAAGTACGCGATAAGATTCTTCGTCATTTAATTCCCCCTCTGCGACGCGCGGCCGACGGAGACTGCGGGATAACGACAACACCGCCCTGCGTCAGGCCTTCAGCGAGGCCATATCTATGACGAAGCGGTATTTTACGTCGCTCTTCAGCATGCGCTCGTAAGCTTTGTTGATGTCTTCGATTTTGATCATCTCGATGTCCGAAGTTATCCCGTGCTTGCCGCAGAAGTCCAGCATCTCCTGCGTTTCCGCTATTCCGCCGATCACGGACCCGGCCACCGACTTGCGGCCCAGGATCATCGGCACGGTGTTCACCATCGGGTCCAGCGGACCCAGGTACCCCACGATCACCAGCGTGCCGTTGATGGCCAGCGCCGGAATATACGGGTTGAGGTCATGCACAGAGGGCACGGTGTCGATTATCAGATCGAACTTGCCCGTCACGCCCGACATCTGCGCCTTATCGGTGGAGAGCACCACATTGTGTGCGCCCAGCCGGCGCGCATCCGCTTCCTTGCCGGGCGAGCGGGTGAACAGCGTAACGTCGGCGCCCAGCGCGTTGCCAAGTTTCAGCGCCATGTGGCCAAGTCCGCCCAGGCCCACTACGGCTAACTTGGTCCCCTTGCCCGCCTTCCAGTGGCGCAGCGGCGACCAGGTGGTAATGCCCGCGCACAAGAGCGGCGCGGCGCCTTTCAGGTCCAGCCCCGCCGGAATCTTCAGCACGAACTTGTCCGACACCACTATCTTTTCGGAGTAGCCGCCGTAGGTGGGCGTATGGTCGCGCCGGTCCACGGAGCTATAGGTCCCGGTCATGCCGTTTTCGCAGTACTGCTCCAGTCCATGTTCGCAGGCGGCGCATTTCTGACAGGAATCCACCATGCAGCCTACACCCACGGTGTCCCCCGGCTTAAACTTCTTTACCCCCGCTCCCACGCTCTCCACGCGGCCGATTATTTCGTGGCCGGGAACTACCGGGTAAGTGGTGAAGCCCCAGTCGTTGCGGGCGGTATGCAGGTCCGAGTGGCAGACGCCGCAATAAAGTATCTTTATTACCACATCGTCCGAGCGCGGTTCGCGCCTTTCAAAGTCGTAGGAGGCCAAAGCGGCCTCGGGTGACTGTGCTGCGTATCCATGTACATTCATCGTCATATTATTTTCCTCCGGCTGGTCAGGTTCGGATAATTGCTTTTTCCCCGTATATCCCGCAAGATAGGATTTACATCGCCGAATGTCAAGTTGGTCCAGCTGATCCGTCCCTTACATATATCATACCTCCGCGCATACCGTTCCCGGTAGAGCGATCCTGTCTATTTCTTGCCTAATCCTGCAATATAAGGCATAAACGTATTGCTAAAAGCCGGTGTTGAGTGTTAAGATATGGGTGAAAGACAAAGGAGGACGCTATGCGCTTGCAAGTAAAAAAGGACGCCGCCGCTGCCGCCGATATGGCGACTGCCGGGAATGCCTTAAAAGAGATAGTTGCCCGATACACCGCGAACCAAGAGCAGTTTGAGACTGCGATACCGGGTCTGAAGTTTTATCGGCGTTCCCGTCCGAGCGAGCCTTACAGCGCCATGTACGAACCATGCGTATGCCTGGCCGCCCAAGGGGCCAAGCGCGTGGTTCTGGGAGAGGACGAATACGTTTATGACTCCCGGAATTTTCTTATAACGCCGGTGAATTTGCCTACGGTCGTACAGATCATAAAGGCGAGTCCTGAGAAGCCGTGTCTGGGAATCGTATTGAAACTGGACCTGCGCGAAGTTTCGCAGATGATGGTGGACAGCAAGCTGCCGCCGCCGCGAGAGCAGCGCCCCGGCCGCGCCATGGCCACAGGAGGGATAACGCAGCCGCTGCTCGCGGCCTTCCTGCGGCTGCTGGAGCTGCTTGAGGAGCCGAAAGATATACCGATACTCGCACCCGTCATACGGCGCGAGATACTCTATCGTCTGCTGGTGAGCGACCAGGGCGCGCGGCTTCGCCAGATAGCCTCGGCCGGCAGCCAGGGCCACCAGATAGCGCAGGCCATAGACTGGCTGAAAGGCAACTACGACAAGCCACTGAGAATTGAAAGGCTGGCGGCCCAGGTCTACATGAGCGCATCGACTTTTCACCATCACTTCAGGGACTTGACGGCTATGAGCCCCCTGCAATACCAGAAATGGCTGCGCCTCAACGAAGCCAGGCGTCTGATGCTCACGGAAAAATTCGATGCGGCGACAGCGGCGCTTGAGGTCGGATATGAGAGCCCTTCGCAGTTCAACCGCGAGTACAGGCGCCTGTTCGGCCGGCCGCCGCTTAGGGATATTTCAAAATTGCGCCAAATCCCTTCCGTCATGCAGGAATGAACTCAATTCTTGGACCTTGTTTTTCAGTTCGGTATGGAAGTCCGGATAATCGGTTTTTGTATATACCTTCAGCGCTTCCGTATAAGCCGATATCGCCTGCGCTGTCTTTTCTTTCCTTTCCTCGCCGGAGAGGAGCTCCGCCTGAGCGGCTAAAGCGTCGGCAAGATCGCTTTTGACACCGGCGTATTCGCCCGGGTCCGATTCATATGTGAAGACCCGTAAAGCTTCGGCATAAGAGGCCACCGCGTCATTCAGGATGTTTTCTTTTTTTTCGCCGGTCATTGATCCCGCCAGGTCTCTCAAGGCGTTGCCAAGGCCATATTTACTTATGGCATGGTAGTCGGGGATTGAAGCAAGATCGAACACGCGCAAGGCTTCGCCGTATGCGGCGACGGCTTTTGCGAGTTTCGCCTGTTTCGCTTCCCCGGTAAAGCACTTGGCCTGTTTCACCAGCACCCCTCCAAGATTGAATTGCGTGATGGCATATTGGGTGGGAGCAGATTCGAAAGTGTAAACCCTGAGAACTTCGGCATAAGCCGCTATCGCTTCGTCAAATCCGCGAAGCTTTTCTTCACCCGCCGCAAAATCGGCCTGTTCTTTTATCACATTGCCGAGATTGTTCTGGCTGATGGCATAATTGGACGGTGAGGCCTCAAAAGTGTCCACCCTGAGAGATTCTTTGTACGCCGCGGCCGCCTCTTTGAGCTTTTGGCGTTTTTCTTCACCGGTAAGGAGCATTGTCTGGTGCTGAAGCGCGCTTCCGAGATTATTCTGCGCCGTGGCGTAATCATGCGGAGAGGAATCGTACGTGTGGACCCTCAAGGCTTCCCGGAGAGCCGCCGCCGCTTCCTCTAGCTTTTGCTGTTTCTCTTCGCCTGAAAGGAAAGCGGCCTGACTCTTCAGGACCAGCCCAAAAAGCCCTTGTGTCGCGGCATAAGCGTCGGGAGCAGAGGCGAAGGTCCTTGCGCGCAGAGCTTCCCGGCACGCGGTAACGGCTTCATCGAGTTTTTGTCTTTTCTCTTCGCCGGTGAGAAGCATGGCCTGGTCCGTCAATGCCGCTCCAAGATTGTATTGCGCCAGGGCGTAATTATCCGGGGCCGAGCCGAATGTCCATAGCCGCAGGGCCTCTTTAAGCGCCGCCAGCGAATCTTCGAGCTTCTTCTTCCTGTTTTCCCCGGCAAGGAAGTGAGCTTGCCCCCGAAAAACCGCGCCAAGGCTGTTCTGTGCGTGGGCATGCTCATCCGGAAATGATGCGGCGGTGTAGATCTTCAGGGCCTCCAGCTGCGCCGCCGCCGCTTCCTCCAGGTTCAGTTTTCGCTCTTCTCCTGCAAGAGTGGAGGCCTGGGTAAGCAGCGCGTCGCCAAGATAGTTCTGCGCGCGGGCGTAGTCCGCCGGCGAAGAATCGGCGGTGTAAACCTCCAGTGCGTCCTTATAGGCTTTTACCGCTTCTTCAAGCAGTTTTTTGCGGTTCTTGCCCATGGCGGACTCTGATAATTCGTGCAGCATCTTGGCGGATTTTATCGTCTGGGCCGCCAGGATAAGTCTGTCGCCTATATCGGATTTTGCCTGCGCGCGGGCCAGCTTTTCCAGCTCCGCAGCCGATTTGCCCGCGGAACCGGCCTTTTCTCTGGGCCAGACGGCATAAATGAACTGCTTCCTGGCTTCTAGCTCCGGCTTTTCCGTCAGCGCCTGGGGCTGGGTATAACCCTTGAATTGCGCCGGCAGCTGTTCCGAAATGGAAAAATCGCTCCTTACCTGTATAAGGTTTTCCGCGCTGCTGTCGATGAAAATATAATTAGGCGAGGCCAACTGGCCTATGGCCTCACGCTGAAAGTACTCTTTAGACGCGGCCTCGCAGCGCTGGGCCTTATTTATGCCTGAGCCTGAATAGTGGACCGTGTCCTTTATCTCCAGAGGGCCGAAGTTGCCGAAAGAAATGCCGGTGCGCAGGGCCAGAAAATGGCCGTCCGGCACGGAAATCCCGCTGCCGGAATATTTTTCAATATATTTTTCGCGGGTCTTTTCCCAATCCCGCACTATCCGGCTGAGGCACAGTATGCTGTTCTCAACGCTGGTAAAAAGCAGCAGAAAGCCGTCCCCCGTAAAATTCCCCACATGCCCGCCGTGCTTATCAGCGGCGGATTCGACCGCTCTGTAGAGTTCCCTTATCATTTCCGTGGCGGTGTCGGCGTTCTGGTCCCAGGCGTAGGTTGAGTCGTGCAGGTCTATAAAAGCGGCAAAGCCCGGGCCTTTTAACGGCTTGTTATGCGAAGTGTTTTTTTCTGGCATGATCGGCGGAGAACCTTGCATATCTGATTATTATCCGAACCGGACGGCGCGCATAGAAAGCGATGCGTGGTGGTAGCCCTCGTACGGATAAGAGGCTTTGTCTTCAAGTCCCGCGCCCAGAGCTACGAGGAAAGACCAGTAATGGTCCGGGGTCGGCACTGACTCAGGGCCTCCAGGAAGGGCGGCATAATCCGCAAGGTCTTTCCTGCGGCCCTTATCTATTCGATCCTTGACCTCGAGGTCGAATTCCACCGCCCAAGCCCGGGGCCGGGCCTCCATTTCCATATCCATCTCGGAAAGATTGTGCACTATATTCCCGCTGCCCAGTATCAATATTCCTTTCTCCCGCAGAGGGGCCAGGCGGCGGCCCAGGTCATAATGGAATTCTCCGGGAGCTTCGTAATCGACGCTCAGCTGGCAGACGGGTACGTCGGCGGCCGGGTACAGCATCCTGAGCACGGCCCAGGCCCCGTGATCAAGGCCGCGCTTGTCGATGCCTGGCGCGGTTCCCGCCAGCGCGGCCGCTTCTTTAGCAAGGGCGGTCGCGGGAGGCGGTTCGTAAGTTATGGAGTAAAGCTCATCTGGAAAGCCGGAAAAGTCGTAGATGGTGGAGAACTTCTCGGCCCCATTCACCTTCAGCTTCCCCTCGGTAAGCCAGTGCGCGGAAACGCAGAGTATCGCCGCGGGCCTTGGAAGGCTCTTTCCCAGGGCCGTCATGGCGCGCGTGAAGGGGTTATCCAGCACCACGTTCATCGGCGAGCCGTGCCCGATAAAGACCGCCGGCATTGTTCTTTTATTCATATATGACATTCGCAAATGATCATTTCATCGTCTGTATTTGACGGCCGGCGGTCGTAGTCCGCGTAACGCGAGATGCTCGAGAATCCCGCCTCTTTAAGCCATCCGCATATCTCATCGTGCCGATAAAGCCGCACTCGGAAATCTTCCGTTTCAGCCTGGATCGTTTTATCGCCGCGGATCAATTCGTAATTACAGATGGTTCGCAGGACCTGGTCATTTTTGTCGTAAGACGATAAGGTCGTTAAAGAGATCTTTTCGCCGTTCTTCCCTGTAACATGCTTTTTCCGGGAACGGCCTAAGTCTTTCGGGATACCCCGCGGCGTTTCTATTTCAAACAGCAGTTTCCCGCCAGGCAGAAGATGAGCGGCTAATATCTTAAGACATTTCTTCGCCGCTTCAGGGTCAATGAGCAGCCCGAACGAACTGCTGGGAATGAAGATCAGGGCATAGCGTTTTTGTAGAGCCATCTCTTGTATGAACTGCTGATACAATTTTGGGTCCAGTTTCCTGGCGCAGCATTTCTCCCTGCATACGGCAAGCATCTGCGGCGAAGCGTCCGCTCCTTCAATATCAAATCCCCGCTCCAGGATCGGGATCAGGAACCTGCCCGTCCCGCACATCGGCTCGAATATGGCGCCATTCGCGTTTCTCACATGCTCAAGATAAAAATCCAGCGCGCCGGGCGGAGCCGTCGGCTTGTCCAGGTCGTAATACCGCGTGCACAGATCCATGTATGTTTTCATTCATGCCTCGTAATATCATGACAGGCTGAAGGTAGCTGATACAATGTAGTCTACAATAATAAGTCTGTAAAACAAATTCCCGGTGGGAATCGGTATCTATAAAAAGTACAGGAATATTAAAGCCGGGTGGCTGGCTGCACCAGGGTAGAACCTGTCCGATGCAAGTTTATTGTGAGCCTGGCAGGAGTCAGAAAGGCAGCAGGAGCCTTTACACTACACTAGTACGCTGTAAAGTTAATTCTTAATAGTCTCGTAATGCCTGCTGAGTTTCTCCCGAGCCTTGTCCTTCGTAAAGCCCCAGGATATCTTCGTTTTACTACGATTCCGCTTAACAGTCCAGGAATGCACCTGTTCCGCCATAACTCTCATCTTTGCGATACGCCGGTCAAGACACTGTTTGGATAAAGCAGACAGTTCTATTTCAGCCATATTCAACCAACTGGCTTTCTTGGGTGTATAGACCATTTCAAAACGCTGTGACAGGACGAATGCCTCCGGGGCCTTACAAGCTTCATAAAAAGATGACGGATTATGTGTGTTAAGATTATCCTGTACGACAATTATTTTTTCAGCCTCCGGATAAGCCGCCGCCAACCCCTTCATGAACCGCGTATAATCCTTTTTTGTCTTTCGTTCTGTGACTTTAACGATGCGCCGTCCGGCCAGAGGTTCGACCGCCATAAGCACGACGCATGTCCCGTTTCGTTTATAATGATAATCCTGTCGCTGAATATGACCTGGCTTCATCGGGATCGGCATCAGCACATCCCCCAGCAACTGACAGGGCCGTTCATCAAAACAGATAACGGGTCTGTGGGGATCATAGGGCCGTTCATAAATATCCAGCACTTGCTCCATTCGCCAAAGATACTCCGCAGTGACAGTTCCAATACACCATTGTTTCTTTAAGTGCGGTTTAAGTTCGTTTTTTTTAGA
>Ga0118677_10001537_pt1 | contig 48665 bp, 49 predicted proteins | sample AliMusrvi5mmetaG_FD_86154 | JGI IMG/M metagenome (GOLD analysis project Ga0118677, IMG submission 86154) | reverse complement strand
GGAACAGATGTAAGCCGTTATAGTCAGGAGACCTGCCAGTTATTTTTGCATTACAAGATCGGACTACGGGATATAGTCGGGGCAAAGCTGTACTTCTTTTGCATTGCTTTCCGCTTGATCTTTTTGCAAGGAATTTTTGGATTATTCAGAACACATAAGCCATAAGGGTTTTGTATGTGCATTCTGTTTTCAAAAATCAGCCTTTTGTGAAAAGTCGTTGGACAATGTTTCATGCCGTTACACGCCGCCTTTTGCTAGCCCCTGTCAGTTGATGTTTTTCTAAAAACTGAAAACAGGTAAAATCAAAAATGAACAAAAAAGTATTTCTTGTTGTAATGGCGGGTCTGCTATGCAGCAAAGGAGTTTTCGGCGCAGAGCAGATTAAAAGCTTTGCCGGTGAGGAGATGATTGTTTCTGCCACGAAAACTCTCAACTCTATCAGTGATACCGGTGGTTCATCGGTCACGGTCATTACCTCTGAAGAGATTAAGAATTCCGGAAAACAGAGTGTCGAAGAGGTTATCAAGGGAACTGTCGGTATTGATGTGGCTTCAAATGGGGGACCAGGTACACTTGCCAGTGTTTTTTTAAGAGGGGCAGATGCAAAAAACACTCTTGTTCTGGTTGATGGGGTCCCATCCAACGATCCAGCTGATGCAAATCGTGCACCGAATTTCGCGAATCTTACTGTTGACAATATTGAACGAATAGAAATTGTGCGTGGCACGGTCAGTTTTTTGTATGGTTCTAATGCCTCCGCCGGGGTTATTAATATTATTACCAAAAAGGGGACTGCAACGGCAGAGTCGTTTGCAGGAATTGAAGGAGGAGCCTATGGAACATACAAAACCTATGCGGGAACGAATGGTCAGCAGGGTATTCTGAGCTACTCACTAGGGCTTTCACGGTTAAAAACTGAGGGATTTTCGGCAGTTGATCAAAACAACAGATGGATAAATCCAACAGGAAAGATTTTTGAAAAAGATGGATATGAAAACACAACCCTGTCCGGAAACTTCGGTTTGCGTTTGAATGAACATACCTCCCTTGAAACAGTTCTCAGATATACGAAAGCTCATCTGGCGTACGACTTTAGCGGAATGGATATATCCGGACTTAATCAGGATTCTGACCAGTTCAGTGGTAGAGTAGTACTGAAAATGAACTATGAGCCACTTGTTTCAACATTGTACTATAATGTTTATGATCAGGACCGAACGTATCTGAGCAGTGATGCTGTGTCAAGCAGGTTTAATGGACACCGGTATGAAATAGGGTGGCAGGGTGATGTTAAGGCTAACGAAAATAATACAGTGTCGGTCGGCCTGAATTATCAGCAGGAGAGCATGGTCAATGAAAATTTTGGTGCTTATGCATCTTTGCTTGATAAAGGAGTTGGTTCGAACAGTGTTTTTTTGCAGGATCAGTGGCATTTTGGTGCATTGAATCTTGTTGGCGGTTTGCGCTATGAGGATAATGAAAAGTTCGGCAGTAAAACTACCTACAGGGTTGCACCATCCTACACCATCGATGATACTGTTCTGAAGTTCAGTTATGGTACAGGCTTCAGGGCTCCGTCTCTCTATGAGCTTTATTCTCCTTATGGGAATACACAGCTTACTGCTGAAACGACTTCCGGGTGGGATACCGGTTTTGAGCAGAAGGTTTCCGAACGCCTGAAGTTCGGAGCAACCTATTTCCGGATGGATTTTGATAACCGTATTGATTTTAATCTTTCAACCTACACCTATTCGCAGGTTGCAGGCCAGACAAAAACACTCGGAGTCGAGAGTTTTGTTGAATGGAAGCCGATTGATCCGCTCCTTCTTACCTGTAATTATACCTATACTTCTACTGCGGATCCTCTTGGCAGTGAACTGCTTAGACGACCTAAAAACAAGGTCGGGATTACGGGAACCGGCAAGTTATCCTCGAAGCTGAAAGTAAGTACGAATATGCAGTGGGTAGGAACGTGTATTGATAATGGAGTTGAAGGAAAAAGCACAGGTCAGCTTCCGAGCTATTTTCTTCTGAACATGACAGGTTCGTATAAGTTGAGCGATACGGTTGAGCTTTATAGTCGGCTCGACAATCTCTTTAACGTTTATTATGAAGAGGCCTGGGGTTATGCCACTCCCGGCAGGTCAGCCTATGCGGGGATCAAGGTTACTTTTTAATGGAGTTTCTGTTTTATCACGAAATTATGATAATGCCTCAAAAAAAATTCCGTGCCCTTGCTGTATTAGGGACAGGTTCAGATGTCGGTAAAAGCATTGTTGCCACGGCGTTATGCCGCATCTTCAGCAATGCTGGTATTGATGTTGCACCCTACAAGGCCCAGAACATGTCGAACAATTCAGGCGTTACCCCTGAAGGGTATGAAATCGGCCGGGCACAGATTGCCCAGGCCGAGGCTGCCCGGGTTGTGCCGACTGCTGATATGAACCCAGTGCTTCTCAAGCCGAATTCAGATATGGGAGCACAGGTGGTGCTGCAGGGAAAGGTCTGCTCCACCGAGACGGCACAGGGTTATTTCAGGGATACCACCGTCTGGGCTGCAGCGGCAAAGAAGAGTCTTGAACGTTTAATACTCCGTCATGAGCTTATAGTTATTGAAGGGGCAGGTTCCTGCGCGGAGATGAATCTCTACGCAAGGGACTTTGTGAATTTCAGAACTGCCAGGACTGCAGGTGCCGCTGTGATCCTTGTTGCCGATATTGACAGGGGAGGAGTTTTTGCGCAGGTTGCCGGAACCCTGGCCATTATTCCGCCGGAAGACAGGGCGCTTGTCAAAGGCGTTGTTATCAACCGTTTCCGGGGCGATATTGAACTGTTTAAGGATGGGGTAACCATGCTTGAATCAATGACCGGGGTTCCTGTTCTTGGAGTTATTCCTTATTTCCGCGGCTTCAATATCGATGCAGAGGACGCTGTGCCACTCTCGGCAAAAGTTGATCCTTCAGGGGAACCTGAAACGGGGAAAATCGGGGTTGCGGTCATCTATTTTCCCCATATTTCGAACTTTACCGATCTTGCGCCTCTTGAACATGACTCTTCAGTTGCGCTGCACTATCTCCATTATCCTCGCTCGTTGAAGGGCTACAAGGCATTGATTCTTCCAGGATCGAAAAATGTGCGTGGCGATCTCGAGTGGCTCTTTTCACTTGGCTGGGAAGGGGAAATCCGAGCATTCAGGGAAAATGGAGGGATCATCATGGGCATTTGCGGAGGATATCAGATGCTGGGCAACACTATTGCCGATCCTCATGGCGTTGAGGGGCCAGCCGGTTTGAGTCCTGCTCTTGGTCTTTTGGAGGTCGAGACTGTCCTTGAACAGGAAAAATGCCTTTCAAATGCCCGGGGCGTCATTATCGGTGAAACCTGCGAAGCTTTCGGGTATGAGATACACATGGGCCGTAGCACTGTTTCGGGGGCATGCAGGTCGTTCCTCAGGGTATCAGCACGAAATAACAGTCCGGAGGATGATGTTGACGGGGCTGTAAGTGCAGACGGAAAAGTTACAGGAACCTATTTTCATGGTATATTCGATGACCCTGGGGTAAAACAGTGGTTTCTCGCTCATGTGGATCCGGCTTACAGTGCTGAAAGGCATGAAAAGGGGCCTCAGGAAAGCTATGAACTTCTTGCGGCACATTTTTCGCAACACCTTGATCTTGATCAGGTTTATGAAATTATTAATCAACAACCGCATCCATGACCAGCCTTTATTATCATAAGCATGGTGGAACGGGTAAAAAGAACTTAACTGAGGACGGCAGGGAGGTGCTTGATTTCAGTGTCAATGTCAGCCCGATATTTCCTCCGATCGGGACATTTTCGCTTGATGATTTTGCTCTTCAGAGCTATCCTTCGATTGATGGCCGGGGCATAAAGGATTATTATCATGAAAAGTTTTCTCTTGGCAGCTCCATGGTCCTTTCGCTCAATGGAGCGATTGAAGGTATCTATCTGATTCCGAGAGCACTCGCTATTCAGCGGCTCATGGTGCTTTCACCCACGTTTTATGAGTACGAAAGGGCAGCAAGGATAGCCGGTGCGGAGATTGTAAGTGTTCCTCTTGAGGCTGAAACAGGCTTCCAGTTGCCGGGTATTGAAGTGCTTGCCAATTCCATGAGTCATGCCGATGCATTTTTTGCGGCAAATCCCAATAATCCTACAGGAACAGAAGTGCCGCCGGAAATTATCATGGCATTGGCAAGCCGGTTCCCTGATAAATTGTTTATTGTTGACGAGGCATTTATTCAGTTTACCCCGGCGTTTCCAGATAACTCTCTTATGGGTAAGGTGATGGCGCTTAAAAATGTCATCGTGGTGCATTCGCTCACCAAATTTTATGCGCTTCCCGGTTTGCGTCTTGGAGCACTGATTGCTCATCCTGATGTCATCAAGCGGCTTCTTGACTTTAAGGAGCCCTGGACAGTTAATACGATTGCCGAGTCGGTTGCTGTCAGGTTGTTGCAATGCGGTGCATATGAAGAGTCACTCAGGGCTATGATTTTTTCTGAAAGAGCAAGAATCAGCGAATCACTATCGATGATTGAAGGGCTGAGACTTGCCGGCGGGGCGGCAAATTTTTTTCTTGCTCAATGGCAGAGGGGCTGCTCTCTTGATGAACTGCTTGTTTATCTTGAAAATCAAGGAATGTATGTAAGAGATTGCCGGAATTTTTCCGGCCTTGAAGTTAACTATTTCCGGTTTGCCGTCAGGACGCCCTTAGAGAACAACCGTTTTCTTGACGCCATGCATGCGGCAACCGCTTCACTAACATTGAGCTGAGTTGTTATGGCATTTATGGATGAGTTTATACTCCCCCTGGCGTTCACCCTTGATCTTACCTTCGGAGATCCCCGGGGCATGTTCCATCCTGTCAGAGCGATCGGCTGGCTTGCCCATAAAACTGAAACATGGATACGAAGCACTGCTCTGTCGCTTCGTATGGCGGGGATTTTCGCTGTTATTATTATTGTCGGCGGCTCTGCATGTTCAGCATGGCTTCTTATCACTCTCTTAAGCCACCTGCACCGGATTGCCGGCCTCGCCCTAAGCATCTACCTTCTTTACAGTTCGTTTGCCCTCAGGGATCTGGGCGATCATGCCACAGCGGTGCAGGCCGCACTTGAAGCAGGTGACCGTGAGTTGGCACGCCAGAAAGTCTCTCTCATGGTCGGTCGCGATACAGCCTCTCTCGACGAAGGCGGCATAGCTCTCGCTGCAACAGAAAGTGTAGCCGAAAACACTGTCGACGGTGTGACCGCACCCTTGTTTTATGCGTTGTTGTTCGGTCCGGTTGGTGCAATAGCCTATAAAGCCATCAACACTCTCGATTCCATGTTCGGTTATAAAAATGAACGTTATCTTGAGTTCGGATGGGCTGCAGCAAAGCTGGATGACATTGCCAACTATCTTCCTGCACGATTGACCGTGTTGACGATAGCTGTGGCGGCGGCTATCGGCAAACTCAAGTTTTTTGATACTTTCAAGGCTGTTTTTCGTGGTGCGCGGCTTCATGCCAGTCCCAACTCAGGCTACCCCGAATCAGCATTTGCAGGAGCCCTTGGAGTGACTCTGGGTGGCGAACGCAGTTATGGCGGCGTTGTCAGTCAGGCACCTTTGCTCGGTGTAAAGCCTGGCGAATGTACTCCACTGGTAATCCGTCAAAGCATTGCGCTGATGTGGATGACTGCTGTACTCTTTCTTGGAGCTGGCTTGGGTATCAGACATTTCTTCTAATTGGTATGTTGAACTACATGGAAATTATATAGCCAATGAAAAAACAAAGGATTCTTCTTTTTACAGGAAACGGCAAAGGAAAAAGTACTGCGGCATTTGGAATGCTTGCACGGGCCCTTGGACATGGCATGCGGGCCAGGGTGATTCAGTTTGTCAAATCCGATGATGCTGTTGGTGAACAGAAATTTTTCAGTCACCTCAACGGGGTCGAGTGGGAACAGTTCGGCAGGGGATTTCTTCCGAGGGATCCCGATAGTCCCGATATGGAGCAGCACAGAATTGCAGCCCGAAAAGGGCTGGACGCTTCCATCGCAGCACTTCTTTCACCGGATTACGATTTCGTGCTGCTCGACGAACTTTGCTTTGCTCTCAGCCACAACCTTATTCCAGTCGAACCTCTTCTTGAGGCGCTCTCTGCTGCGGAGGCGAGCAAGATTGTGGTATTGACCGGCAGGAATGCTCCTGAGGCCCTTATTGCTGCTGCTGATACTGTTACTGAGATGAGAATGATCAAACACGGCTATGAACAGGGGATTGCGGCAATGAAGGGTGTTGAAAACTGATGGGTATGAAGGATTCCCAGGTCTGCGCAGATAACAGCTTTACAGGCAAAACCATTAGAAAAGCCGGGTTCAGGATTGTGATGTTTATTTTCGCAGTCCTGTTCCTCCTCGCTCTCTCCATGCTTCTCGGCCCGTCAGGTATTGGTATTCCCGATCCAGACTCATTCTCCGGCAGTGCAATTATATCACTACGTTTCAGCCGCCTCCTGATGGGAATGATGACAGGAGCCGCTTTGTCCGCATCAGGTGTTGTGTTTCAGGCTCTTCTGCGTAATCCGCTTGCTGAACCATATGTTCTTGGTGTCAGCGGTGGAGCCGGCCTCGGGGCAACCCTCAGTATTCTTGCAGGGTCAGGTCTCTTCGTTTCCCTTGGTCTTCCTGTTGTTGCTTTTATAGCAGCGGTTTTGACTCTGATGGTGGTTTACGGTATTGCAAGCCAGGGTTCAAGTGGCCATCCTTCGGTGTACAGTCTTATTCTCAGCGGGGTTATTGTAAGTTCGATCTGTTCGAGCGTTATCATGTTTCTTGTCTCTACAGCAAGTGTTGAAGGGATGCACAACGTTATCTGGTGGATGCTTGGAAGTCTGCAACCGGTCTCTTCCGGTCAGCAGCTGCTTTCGGCTGTGCTTATTCTTGGTGGACTTGGAGGAATCTGGCTGCTTTCACCACGTCTCAACGCCCTTGCGCTTGGCCGTGAGATGGCACATTTTCAGGGATTGCATGCCGATTTTGTGCTTGTTATCGGCCTGCTTTTTGCGACACTGCTCGCAGCAACCGCTGTTTCCCTTTCCGGCATGATCGGCTTTGTCGGATTGATTGTACCCCATGTCATGCGGGCATTTTTTGGGCCGGACAACCGAAAGCTTGTCCCTCTTGCCGCTCTTGGCGGCGGGACATTTCTTGTTGTGTGTGATGCTTTGGCGCGCACCATTCTTGCTCCGATTGAGATTCCGGTCGGGGTTGTAACAGCTCTTGCAGGGGGGCCTTTTTTTCTGATTATTCTGCAGCGGAGAATGAAACAGGCCTGGATTGCATAGTATGAAAAAGAATGCGTTGACCTTCAGGAACGTTTCCGCCGGTTACAAACACCGGAAGGTCCTTGATAATGTATCGTTCACTATCATGGAAGGGGAGTTTGTCTCCCTTATCGGTCCGAATGGTTGCGGAAAAAGCACGCTTTTGAAAACTGCTGCAGCGCTTCTGAAACCTTTGTCGGGAGTTGTTGAGCTGTTTGCTCAGGATGTGCACCGAATAAAACCTGCACTTCGAGCTTCGCTGCTTGGAGTTGTTCCCCAGAAAATAGAGTCACCCATGGCCTTTACAGTCAACCAGATTGTAATGAATGGCAGAATCAGCTCTTTGGGTCGATGGGGCATCGTTTCGACCCATGATCACGATCTTGTCGAGCGATCAATGATTTACACTGATGTGCTGGAGCTTCGGGAGCGTTATTATACAGAACTGAGCGGGGGAGAACAGCAGCGTGTTGCCCTCGCGATGGTGCTTGCTCAGGATCCTGAAATCATCATGCTTGATGAATCTATCTCACATCTCGACATCAACCACCGTCAGGAGGTGCTCCAGATTCTGATGAAGCTCAATCGTGAAAAACAGATGACCATTCTTCTGGTGAGCCATGACCTTACACTTTCGGCCAGTATCTCTGACCGGTTTTTGCTTATGGACTCAGGCAGGCTGGTTAAGGCCGGAACGCCGGCAGAGGTGCTGGAGCCGGAACTCCTCAGTACTGTCTATAATTGCGATCTTCGTGTTCAGCAGGATCCTTATACCGGCTATCTGCAGGTATTAGAAGCGATTGACGGTCTGAACCGACGTAAAAAGCTGAACAGGAACGTCCATGTTATTGCCGGGGGCGGAAGCGGTATTGAGCTTTATCGAAGACTGCTGATTGAAGGCTACGAAGTAACAACAGGAGTGCTTAATCGCCTTGATTCTGACGCTGAAGCAGCAAGGGCTCTCAACATTCAGGTTGTTCTTGAACAGCCATTTTCACCCGTCAGTGCCGGTGCCATTGCAGAAGCACTGCAGATGATCGATAGTGCGGACACGGTTATTCTCAGCCATGTGCCGATCGGCTCAGGAAATCTTGTTAATCTTCAAATTGCCAGTGAAGCCCTGAAAAGAGGTAAAACCGTTCTTCTTGCCACCGGTATGGTGGACCGTGATTATACCGAAGGCAAGGCAGCTCTTCACTTGGTAACCGGATTATTGATGAATGGAGCTTTTGGCTGGCAATCTATTCAGGAGCTGATGCTTCACCTCCAACGACACCATCAAAACTGATCTCGATGACCTGTAAACTGAGCTTTCCCTTTCGTTTCGGGACCACATCCTATATCATTCCAGCTGATATTATTCCCAATGTAGAGTATCTCAAGGATAAGGTGGACGATATTGAACTGGTCCTTTTTGAGTCGGATGACTTCAGCAATCTTCCTTCGGCCAGTGATATGCAGAAGCTTGCAGATATAGCGAGGGAATCATCTCTGACTTATTCGGTACATCTGCCGCTCGATGTTTATTTAGGTCATGTTGACAGGGATGAGCGGAAACGATCAGTCGGCAAGTGCCTGAGGATTATCGAGCTAACTCGCAATCTTCCAAAATCAGCCTATGTCATGCATTTCGAGGCCGGAGCAGGGATTGATATCAACGGGTTTTCATTTGATCAGACAAGCCTTTTTGTCGATGCCCTGCGGGATTCCATAGCCATGCTTTTAGCGGGGGCCGATGAAGCTGCGTCATCTTTTTGTGTTGAAAATCTCAATTATTCCTATGAGATTGTCTGGCCGGTGGTCGAAGAGTCAGGTCTCTCAGTCACGCTTGATGTCGGTCATCTTGAGTATTACGGGTTTCCAACCGGACTCTATCTTGAGCGATACCTCCACAAAACAAAAGTGCTCCACATGCACGGGACTCACGATGGAAAGGATCATCACTCTTTGGTGTCAATGAAGCCGGAGGTGCTGGATATGGTTATGAAGGCACTCACGGAAGATCGCGCAGCAGAGAGGGTTTTGACTCTGGAAATTTTTTCACAGCAGGATTTTGACTCTTCCTGCTGTACTTTGCAGCGTTTTCTCTACTGAGAACTTCGTATAGGAAGAATAACGTTACGGTAAGGGTCAGGAATCCCGTCGTTTTTTTAGATAGATTGCGAGAGTGATACATCCGAGGATGAGGTACCATCCGGCAAGAATCAACATGTCCCGAGGGATGGTTTCAAGAGGATTAAATGGCATTTCAGATTTTTAGGGGGTTTTGCGTGGCGAATATTATACGAATTATTTTCTAATAACTGCAACACAGTTTTCAGATAAATAGAAGTGGTTTATCTCTCTATCAATAGATCTCTTTTGATTAACAAAGAGATGGTATTTTTTTAACACGTGATCCTTAATGGAGCGAAGATGTGAAGGTTGTTCAACTTTTTTTGGGACCGTTTGAAGGAACATCCATTATCAAAGGTCGGTCCGGGGCTTATTACAGGAGTTGCTGATGATGATCCAAGTGGTATAGCGACCTACTCCCAGGCGGGAGCTCAATTTGGTCTCAATATGCTGTGGACTATGCCATTGGCCTTTCCTTTGATGGCTGCAATTCAATCAATGTGTGCGCAGATCGGACGGGTAACCGGAAAAGGGCTAGCTGCCAACATTAAAACCTCTTTCCCTCCATTTGTTCTTCAGAGTGTAGTGTTTCTCCTGCTGCTTGCTAATACGCTCAATATTGCTGCCGATGTAGCTGCCATGGGGGAAGTTGCGGAGCTTATTACCGGCTTCAATCGCCACATTATGACCGCTCTCTTCGTATTCGGAACTTTGATCCTTCAGGTATTTGTTCCTTATCATCGATATGTTAATTTTTTGAAGTGGCTGACTATTTCACTGCTGGCCTATGCAGCGGTACTTTTTACGGTTCATGTACCATGGGGTGAGGTCATGCAGCGGACTGTTTGGCCAACATTTACTGTAAACGCCGATGCAGGAGCGGTTGTTGTCGGAATATTCGGTACTACTATCAGTCCCTACCTTTTTTTCTGGCAAGCATCCGAAGAGGTCGAGGATATGCGCTCTAAACCGGGCGCTGTTTCACTCGTATCCAATGCAAGTTTAGCTGGTAAAGAACTCCGGCGAATCAGGTGGGATACCTGGAGCGGTATGTTATACTCTGATGTTACAGCGTTCTTCATTATTCTGGCAACAGGAGTCACACTCAACGTGTCGGGAATTACCGATATCACTACAGCCGCACAGGCTGCAGGTGCGCTCAGACCTCTCGCGGGAGATTTGGCATTTATACTTTTTGCTGTCGGAATTCTTGGGGTTGGTTTGATAGGTGTACCGGTACTTGCCAGTTCCGGGGCTTATGCTTTTTCTGAAGCTATGGGTTGGAATTCCGGCCTCGAATTCAAGGCTAATGATGCAAAAGGGTTTTACAGCATTATTGCAATCAGTGTCCTGCTTGGACTTGTTATCCAGTATTCGCCCATCAGTCCCATGAAGGCTTTATTCTGGAGCGCCGTTATCAATGGAGTAATTGCTGTCCCTCTGATGGTTGTGATTATCCTGCTGGTTTCAAAAAAATCAGTCATGGGCAAATTTACTGCGAGCCGGCCGATCATCTTACTTGGCTGGGTCGCAGTGGCGGTCATGGGAGCGGCAGCAGTTCTTATGTTTCTTCCCGGTTAGGTTTTGTTAATGTTTCAAAGAAGTGGGTGCCAGGGAGGTAAGTAAAAGAGTCACGGATAGAGAAATATTGTTTTGCACTTCATTTTCCTGTTGACTTACTTTTGTTTTTTTATTCTTCTTTGAATTTCGTAAACGCCAGGATTGACTGTGCCTGATATGGTTGTTACCGTTTTAGCAATCTCTTCATCACTTCAGACAACTCGTTCCTGTTGATTGGTTTGAAGATAACACTGTCACATCCGGCTGTTTTTGCTTTTTTCTCCTCCTCTTTTGAGGTAAATGCCGTCTGGGCGATAACCGGCAGGTCGGGTCGAAGCTGTTTGATCTGTCTGGTGGCTTCAAAACCATTCATCACCGGCATTTTAATGTCCATAAGCACACAATCTATTTCGGGATGGTGCATAACCATTTCCACTGCTTCATGGCCATTAACGGCAGAAAGGACAGTGATATGTTCGTTTTTCAGGTATATGGTAAGCAGTAAGCGGCTCACGTTATCATCTTCTGCTATGAGAATGGTCAAGCCGGGCAAAGAAGCGGTCAGTTTTTCCGTGGCTGGAGAAAGAGGCTCTTTTTTTGATGAAAAGAGATGATTATATGGCAGCGTGAAATAGAATGCACTACCCAGACCCTCTTCTGATTCGACCCGTATGGTGCCGCCAAGCATATCAATGTAAGCTTTTGAAATACTCAATCCGAGCCCTGATCCTTCATGATGTCTGGTTAAGGAGTTGTTAACCTGTCTGAACCGCTCGAAAATCTTGATTTTCATGTCAACAGGAATACCGATACCTGAATCGATAACATAAAATTCAAGAAAACTGTCTTTGAGCATATATCCATAATCAATGCCTCCGGAACTGGTGAATTTCAGGGCATTCTGGACAAGGTTCATCAATATCTGGTTCAGTTTTGAGGTATCGGTTTCAATGATGCATTCACTGTCAGGAAGTCCTGTCGTACAGTGTAAATGCAACCCTTTTTTATCGACTTCAGGCTTGAAAAAAGCATAAAGATCATGTAAAAGCCTGTTAACCGGGGTTTCGGTTATCTGAAGGATTGTTTCACCGGCTTCAATGCGGGAAATATCCAGAAGATCATTGATAAGATTGAGCATGCGTTCACCGCTTTGTTCAATGAGCTCGATATACCTGGCCTGTTCCTTTCCAGACAGATGAGGCTCCTTCAAGAGTTCAGAAAAACCGAGAATGCCATTCATCGGGGTTCGTATTTCATGGCTGATATTGCATAGAAATGCTGATTTTAAACGGTCGCTCTCTTCTGCTCTTTCTTTGGCAGCTATCAATTCCACCAGTATATTTTCTTTTTCTTTCTCATTGCTCTTTCGATCTGTGATATCATGGATTAATCCGATCATGCCGGAATCCTCTCTGTCCTGATAATATTGCGCATGTACTTCTGCAGTAAAGAATGAACCGTTTTTTTTTCTGTACATGACTTCGAGAACCTGATTAGTCAAGCGACGAGACAAAGCGTCGCCGAATATTTCAACAACTCTGGAGATTTCCTCTTCTACCAGGAAGTCGGTAAAGGCATGCCCCATAACTTCTTCCGGAGTAAAGCCTGAAATCTGATTAATAGCTGGTGAAACATAGGTTACATAACCGGCGGAGTTTGTGACAAAGACGATCTGCGCCATTTGTTCGGTAATAGAACGAAATTTTTTTTCGCTTGCATGCAATGCCTTTTCGGCCCGTTTGCGTTCTGTGATATCGTCAATAATGCAATAGAACACCACGTTGTTCTCAATCTCAATATTATTGCTGACGACCTCAACATCACGAATGGAACCATCCGCCCTCCGGTGAAGAGATGAAAATCTGTTCAGGTTTGATGTTCTGAATGTCAACAGATCAGCCATAAAATCTTCAGGGGAGGTTACGGTGATCTTATCGATTTGCATCTGACAGAGAGCTTCAATCGACCAGCCGTAAAACGCTGCCGCTGAAGGGTTGGCGTCAATGATAGATCCCTTGTCGTTAATGACCAGCATGACTGAGGAGTGCCCCTCAAAAAGTTTTCTGAACCTGTCTTCGCTTTTTTTCAGAGTAGCCTCTTCAGCTTTTTTTCGCTCGGTGATGTCAGTTCCAGTACCAATAATGAATGGCTTGCCCTGCATGATTATCTTTTTACCGGATATCCGGAACCATCGGAATTCAGGGCCGCCGTGTAAAAGGACTTTTACCTCTTCAGATTTTTCAACGTCGTCTTTCAGGATATCCAACAATTTTTCTGTGACAAACGCTCTATCGTCAGGATGAATGGTTTCTATAGCATAGGTCTTCACCATATCACTATCCGGTTTTCCGACAACAACATCCCGTTGATACGCATTCCACATGGCATAACGTCCTTCGGCATCAATCAGATAAAAAGCACCCGGAATCGCTTCAATAATCTCGCCGCTGAATGTTTTCTGACTTATCGACTCCTGCTCTGCAATCTTAAGTTCTGTGATATCCTTCGAGATAATGTAGAACTGAGTTATGTTGCCCTCTCGGTCTGAGATCGGATTTATGGTATGGCGTATAAAATGTCCCTCTCTTTCATCTTCAAAAATAATGCATTTGGCAGTTACCAGGGATTCGTCAACCTTTGTTCTCCGCCCTTTGGATAATTCTGGAGGCAGCAACTCATAAATATTCGCATGGATACACTCGTGTACCTCTTTGCCGAATACCGCAGCCAACGCCTTATTTGCATCAAGAATCGTTCCTTCACGATCAATAATAAACTCAGGATCAGTAATGAAATCAAATACTGCGTGGAGAGTTTTCTCGCGTTGTCGGGGAGTACGGAAGAAGTCGTTAATTATTTTGCTGTCTTTCGGCACGGGTCTTCATTAGAGTGTTGAACTATCCTGGAAATAGTGAAGGCCTCATGAAAAGCAAGGAAACCATAACCGGAACTTTAGAATTCCGGCAACGCATAGTGACGTCTATTCGGATAGAGGTTTATGGGTGTATTGATCTTTCATGCCGTTTCGATACCGTAACCTGTAACCGCATTTAACTTTTAATAAAAGCATAAAGTTTTATTTACGCAATTATTTTACACGTTCATTGACCGATATAGGTGGCATTGTCGATGTAATGCTTCCTTGGAGTTATCGGTTCATTATCAGCACCTTTTTCATCCCATCAAGCAGTTCGCTTTTTTTGATTGGTTTAGTGATAAATCTGTCACCACCGGCCGCTATGGCTTTTTTTCTATTATTTTTTGAAGCAAACGCTTTCTGAGCAATAACTTGCAACGTTGGCCGGAGCTTTTTAATCATTTTTGTTGCCTCGAAACCATTCATGATCGGCATTTTAATATCCATAAGGACAGCGTTTATTCCGGATGCAGCTCAACCATTTCCACTGCTTCCTGACCGTTCCCTGCTTGCAGAATGTTAATATTATTTGCCCCCCCGCAGGCTTTTATGAAGCAAAAAGAGCTTACCTCGTCATCTTCAGCTATGAGGATGGTTACTCGGGAGCAGGCATGGGAAGCTAATGAATAATGGGAGAAAGCGGTTCGCTTTGCAGGTAAGCTGGATGGTTATAGGGAAGAGTGAAAAAGAATTTGCTTCCCCTGCCTTCAACCGTTTCGACATTGAGTGTCCCGCCAAGTAATGTCACATAAGCCCTGGAAATGCTCAATCCAAGACCTGCTCCTTCAAGATGACGTGTCAGAGAGTTGTCAACTTGATGAAAGCGCTCGAAAATCCTCTCTTTCATATGAGTTGGAATTCCAATGCCTGAATCGATAACATAAAATTCAAGCGACCGATCTTTGTTTGTATAACCGAAATCAATGCTTCCTGAAATCGTGAATTTCAGGGCGTTTTTGATAAGATTTGTCAGTATCTGGATGAATTTTGAACTGTCTGTTTCTATGATGATTTCGTTATCAGAGAGTCCTGTTGTACAGCTTAAACGTAATCCTTTTTTTTCGGCTTCTGGTTTGAAAAAAGCCAGGAGATCATGCAAGAGTTGGTTAACAGGGGTTTCGATTTTCTGCATCAATATCTCGCCAGCTTCAATACGTGAAATATCGATGAGTTCATTAATGATATTCAGCATGCGTTCACCACTTTGCTTAATAAGCCCGATATATTCAGACTGTTCTTCTTCTGAAAGTTTAGAGTCATTCAGCAGTTCTGATAAACCGAGAATACCATTCATCGGGGTGCGGATTTCATGGCTGATATTAGCGAGAAATGCTGATTTTAACCGGTCACTCTCTTCTGCTCTTACTTTGGCTTCTGTCAATGCAAGCAAATTGTTTTTCTGTTCAGTGATATCTTCCTTGAGTGCAACAAAATTGGTTATTACAGCTCCTTTCACAATACCTGAGATAGCTATTCTTTCCCAGTAGAGGTCACCGTTTTTCTTTCTGTTTTGTATTTCACCTCTCCAGATATTACCTGAAAGAATTGTTTGCCAGAGATTTTCATAGAAAGATCTTTGCATAAGACCTGACTGAAGGATGCGGGGATTTTGTCCTCGAACCTCATTAATTGAATATCCAGTGAGCTTCGTAAAAACAGGGTTGACATATTGTATATCGCCTGAAGAATCAGTAATAACGACAACAGAGGGACTTTGATGGACAGCTGCACTCAGGGTTTTAAGCTGGTTATCAGCAAGCACCTGTTTGGTGATATCTACGACTACAGCTCTGCATTCCTTGCTATCATTGCTTATTACAGCATCAATGCGCATGGTAAGTCCTGATATTGCGTGTTGATTTGGAGCGTGCTTGCCAGCGTTAGTTAAAAGTCTTACTTCACAGTATCCTGGCTCCTTGCGGCTGAACACGTCCAGGAGCATTGCATTTATTTTTTGACAATCTTCAGGAGTAATGAAATTTTTTAAACGATTACCCTGCAAAAGTGATCGCTGAATACCAAACATTTTTGCTGTGGTCAGGTTTACCTGCAGTATCGTACTGTCATGAGTAAGTGTGAGGTAGCCACATGGAGCGAACTCATAAAGCTCAGTATAGCGCTGCAAACTTTCCTCAAGCTCTGTTCTCGATTGAATCAATTGCTCCTGCTGCATTTTCAGTTCGATCTGATGCACAGAGAGCTCATGGATCATCTGGAGCATTATACCTGGTGAAGAGGAAAAATCTGTTGTGTTTATGTAACTATTCTGATGAAACTCTTCAGCCCTGGAGCGCAATTCAGAGAAGTCATCGGCAGGGAGGTTGGCTTTTTTCATGATGGGGGTCCTGTTTTTTGGGAATTTCCAGTACAGGCAGAAAATATGAGATTTAAGCAATGACTTTTATCCTAAGGGCGATACAATCTCATGCTATCGGGTTTAGCTTCGGTAAATCTATTGTATATATATTTCATTGCATTTAATTGGGTTTATATATCTAAAATATATATAATTTTAACCTGAGTGCGAACACTTTTTCGCTGATTACGTTGATATCTCTTTTTATGCCAGCTTCTCTCATTTCGGATATTTCCCGCTTCAACTTGAATATTGGTATGAGGTCAGAACTTCGTGAATTGCAATTGCTTTCTTGAAGTTTCCGCCAAATGCATGCTGTGCCGTAACTGTTCACCGGGATGAGATTTGTTCACTGTCGAAAAATGTCTGCACTGCAAGAGAGTTGGTTGTTTTTTTAAGTGATTTTTAATCTTTTTTTAATACTCCTTTAGGCTTTTATATGCTAAAATACTCACTGTGAATTACTATTTGAGCTTCTTACTAATGCAGCATCAAATAATAAGTTCTGGTAAAGCTACCTGGTAGAGATCGAGTTTGGTCTGAGCTCGATTCCATCAAGATTTTTTGGTTGTGTGTTGTGTTGTGTGGAAGAGGCATGCTTTCAACCCTTTGAAATAGTATTTCATGGTGTGAAGGCAGGCCTTTTTTTTTGAATAAAACACACGCCCTTGTGCATGGTTTAAAGATTGGCGAATGCTTTAATCATTAAGGAGATTATGGGTATAAGGGGATTGTCTGTAAAAAGCGTTGCAATAGTTCTTGCATTGGTAATTGGAATAACGTTCAGTCCATTGAAATCCAATGCCCAATCAATCGATAATGATCATGCCCATGGGGTGGCGCTCAAAGCTCTTCAAATACAGGATTACTCATTGCCGGGGCTGCAGTTGATGAATCAATGCAATCAGCTCACTTTTTTTGATCGGTTTAGTAATAAAACCGTTACATCCTGCCTCTCTGGCTTTGTCTTTCTCTTTTGTTGACGTAAATGCTGTCTGGGCGATGACTGGCAACTCCGGTCGGAGTTGTTTGATAAGTCTTGTTGCTTCAAAGCCATTCATCACCGGTATTTTAATGTCCATAAGTACGAAATTGATTTCCGGGTGTTGTCAATAACGATTCCGACATACCTCACTATCTTTCCATCTGAACTTTTGAACGGAGTCCCTTTGGTCATTAGCCAGCGTTCAGCTCCATCAGCAACACGAATACGCCAGGTACAGCTGTATTCGCTACTTGTTTTTAAAGCTTCATGGACGGCTTGTTCAACTTGTTCTCTATCCTCCGGGATAATGGTATTGATCCAGTTTTCATAGCTGGTATCACTAAGATTTGGTTTGAGACCGTAAAGGTGCCATCCTTCGGGTCAACAATCAGCATCACGGTATGCTTGTTTTGAAACAGGCTCCTGTATCTGGCTTCACTCTGACGCAGTGCCTCCTCGGCCAGTTCATGTGCTCTGCGGGATCGCAGCATTGTAATGCCATACGCAAGGTTTCCGGCAAGCGATGCCAGCATTTGCTGCTCTACGTCATTAAAAGTATCCGGATAGGCGGCATAAATCGTTAATGCGCCAAAAACGGTATCACCTTCCTGGAGGGGTAAACTCAGGGCGGAAACATAACCGCGGTTTATTGCTTCATGTCGCCATGGGGCGAATCGGGGATCAGTTCCCACATTACTGATGGTACTCGGCGCTCCTGTACGGATGGCTGTTCCTGTCGGGCCTCTTCCACGCTCCACATCAGCCCAAGAGATATGCAGTGTTTGCAGGTAACTTTCATCGAAACCAGCATCAGCAACCGGACGGACGCTTTTTCCTGTGTCGTTTTCCGCATAACCGACCCATGCCATACGATAGTCGCTGACTTCAACAACGATTTTGCGGATCTTGTTCAGTGATTCAGTTTCATCATTGGCTTGAATCAATGCCTGATTGCAGTTGCTGATAGCCAGCAGCGCACGCGCGCGCCTCTCTCTCTCTCTCTCTCTCTCTCTCTCTCTCTCTCTCTCTCTCTCTCTCTCTCTCTCTCTCTCTCTCTCTCTCTCTCTCTCTCTCTCTCTCTCTCTCTCTTCACACATATATCCGAAGTTGAATTATTTGGTCTCGGAAGGGGTGGGGGGACAACCGACTCGGTGTTTGGATGATTGTTGAGCAAGGTTACTGTTGAAGGGCTTTTATACCATAAATATATTGCCCAGACTATTATACATAGCTCAAGACCGAATCCCCAATGTGTGAAATAATTCACTTGCCAAGGGTGATTCGTTTCAAAAGAATAAAACTTATTCCGGAACGGAGCTAACCAAAGCACGGACCCTGTTACGGTGTCTAAAACCATATGGAAAAAGCCGCCAAGAGTAAAAACAAAGGCAAATACAGAGTTTGTACTGAGTCTTTGGCCTGCTATTAACCAGAGAGTCGAAATCAGAAGCAGGGTTAGCCAGAAAATTGGAAAGTGGGTCAGGTAATAGTGGTGCTGGTGTGGAGAGTGATGTTTAAAATAATCAACCACATAATAGTAGAGCAGATCGGTATCAGGAGCTATTGCACCAAACATCGCCCAAAACATGAATTGATTAACCGGTACAGGATAGTTCTTAAATCGCTTAACTAATATTTTTGCCGTGATGTAACCGAATGGCAGATGTCCAAAGACCATTATGCTCCGTTCAAAATTGATGTATTCTTCTGATTGAATAATTCTCCTACCGTGAATAATCTACTCCAAAATAAAAAGGTTGTTGGACATGCAAGGTCGTGAATAGAATTTTTTTTTGTTTATTAAGAGCCGAAACTTTGTGGTTGTTGGGCTAAAAATTTAGTGATTGTATGAAGAATGTGATGTACGTGACTGGTGGGGCGAGGAGTGGTAAAAGCTCCTTTGCTTTGCAACTGGCTGCCCGTTATGAAAAAAAGGTATTTTTGGCGACGGCTGAGCCGTTTGATGATGAGATGAAAAGCCGGATCGGCAAGCACAGGGATGAGCGGGGTGAGCAGTTTATAACGATTGAGGAACCGCTCTATCCGGAACAGGCTCTCGGGAATCTACCCGTTGGGAGTGAGGTTGTGCTGCTTGACTGCCTGACGGTATGGGCTGGCAATCTTATGCACTTTTTTGAGGACGAGGCTGAGATAAAAAAGAGGATTGATTGTTTTCTTGAAACCCTTCGCAAGCCTCCTTGTGACATCATACTTGTTTCCAATGAGGTTGGCATGGGTATTGTGCCCGAGAATGCCATGGCCAGACGGTTTCGTGATATTGCGGGTATTGTTAATCAGAATGTTGCCTCGATAGCAACAGAGGCCTATCTGCTTTGCAGTGGTCTGCCGATCAGGTTGAAGTGAAAGAGAGTAAACGATAAATTTTATTTGTAACATATTATGCAGAAAGAGTTGCGGCAGCTGTTGAATCGAATTAAACCTGTTGACCGGTCGCTCAGTGCGGCTGCGCAGGCTCATCTTGATGATCTCACAAAACCGCAGGGGAGTCTGGGCCGGTTGGAGGAGATTGCATTGCAATATGTTCTGGCAACAGGCTCGCTGAGGCCCGTGCTCACTAAAAAGAAAATCTGCTGTTTTGCCGCTGACCATGGTGTTGCGGCTGAAGGAGTCTCGGCTTTTCCTGCGGAGGTTACGCCGCAGATGGTCTACAACATGTTCAATGGGGGAGCTGCTATTAATGTATTGACGCGTCATGCAGGCGTTGACCTTGAAGTTGTGGATATGGGGGTCAACCATGACTTTCCTGATGCGGCAGGGCTGGTAAAAAGAAAGGTCAAGCCCGGAAGTGCCAATATGGCCATCGGCCCGGCTATGAGCGAAGAGGATGCCTTGCAGGCTGTGCTTAGTGGCGCAGAGCTTGCTGTTGAGGCTTATGAGGCCGGATACCATCTTCTTGGGACAGGGGAGATGGGCATAGCCAATACCACTCCGGCAACGGCTCTCTATTCGGTTTTGCTTGATATTCCGGTTGAGAGCATCACAGGAAGGGGTACCGGTATTGATGATGAGCGTCTGCAACATAAAATCGGGGTTATCAAAAAGGCTATTGTGGTTAATGCTCCGCACAGTACAACTCCTTTTGGGACGCTTGCGGCGCTTGGCGGTTATGAAATTGCAGGAATTGTCGGGTTTATTCTTGGTGCTGCCGCATGCAAAGTTCCTGTTGTTGTTGATGGCTTTATTTCTTCCTCTGCCGCAGTTGCAGCACTGAAGCTCTCTCCTGCAGTTGATGACTATCTGTTTTTCAGCCACCTATCCAATGAGCAGGGGCACAGGGCTGTTATGCAGAAGCTTGGTGCCAGGCCGATTCTTGATCTTGATCTTCGTCTAGGCGAGGGTACCGGTGCTGCGCTCTCCATGCAGGTTATTGAGGGTGCGGTGAAAATTTATAACGAAATGGCGACGTTCAGTGGTGCTCATGTCAGCGAAAAAAGTGAAGAGTAATCAATGCTGAGCAGTCTTGTTACAGCATTGAGAACACTGACGGTGCTGCCTGTCCCGGGAAAGGATACAGAAACCTTTAGCAGCTCGCTTTTCTGGTTCCCGGCTGTTGGGCTGCTCATAGGGCTTCTTCAGCTTGCTATCGGCTATGCCGGGTATCTTTCAGGCTGGAATGAACTTTCGGCTGCGCTTGTTGTGCTTGGCGGCATCGGTTTGACGAGGGGTATGCATGCTGACGGGCTTGCTGATTTTGCCGACGGTTTCTGGGGTGGAAAAACGAGGGAAGCTGCGTTGAGGATCATGAAGGATCCAAACGTGGGGTCGTTCGGCGCTCTAGCTCTTTCAGGAATGATGCTGTTGAAATGGGTTGCTGTCCTGAAGCTTGTTGCACTGGGGGCTTTCGGATTTATTGCCGGTGGCGTGCTGCTTGCCCGATGGATACAGGTGTTTCTTGCCTCATCACTGCCTTATGCCCGGAGCGAAGGTGGCACAGCCAGCTCTTTTGTGAACGGTGCGGGATGGCTGCACTCCCTTGTTACTGCTTTCATGACGATCGTATTTCTTGGTGCACTTTTTCATTTTGATCTCTTTGCTGTAACTGTTGCAGTGTTCACGGCACTGGCTGCAGGATTGAGTATCGGGATGCTGAGTTACCGTAAAATCGGGGGAGTAACCGGTGATGTGCTCGGGGCAGGCAGTGAATTGACTGAAGTTTTTGTCTGGATCGCCGGGGCGGTCTACTCTCATTATCGCTGATACAATGATGTTTTCGCTTCTTCCTCTGCCTGCAATTTATTTTGGAGCCGGACGGTTTTCTTCGCTGGCTGAACTGGCCGGAACCTTTGGAACAGAAGTGCTGGTTGTAACCGGCACCCACTCTTTACAGCACTCAGGCCGTTTATCCTCTCTTTTTGATGCATTGCGAACTGCTGGTATGCATGTCTCTCATCTTGCTGTCGATCGGGAGCCTTCTCCTGAATTGATTGATTCTGCCGTCTCCATCTATCGGGATCGTTCGATTGATGTTGTACTGGCGGGTGGAGGCGGAAGTGTACTGGACGGCGGAAAAGCGGTCTCTGCCATGCTGCTTTACGATTGCACTGTGGAGCGCTTTATTGAAGGTATCGGGGGTGAGGTGCATGACGGGCGGAAAGTTCCTTTCATAGCGGTGCCGACAACTGCCGGAACTGGAAGCGAGGTGACGAACAATGCAGTTATCAGCATGGTTGGCCGGAACGGGTACAAGCGTTCCCTCCGGCATATCGCATTTGTACCTGATATCGCCCTGATCGATCCGGAACTCATGGTCACTGTTTCGCCTGAACTGACGGCTGCTTCAGGAATGGATGCCTGTACCCAGCTTCTTGAAGCTTTCACTTCGCCATTTGCTACTCCCTATACTGATGCCTTGGTCTTGAGCGGGCTTGAACATTTCAGCCGTTCTTTTCTTGGTGCCTGCACTGATCGCTCTCTGGATATTGATGTGCGTGGTGATATTGCCTATGCTGCACTGATGTCGGGCATTGCGCTCTCCAATGTCGGTCTTGGGATTGTGCACGGGTTTGCTTCATCGGTCGGTGGACTGTTTGACATTCCACATGGCGTGCTCTGTGCAACCCTGCTTGCTGAAGCGACTAAGGAAAATATGGCGGCACTTCATTGTCTTGATCCAGATCATCCTGCTCAACAGAAATATGTTCGGGCTGGAGCTCTGGTTTCGGGTGTAGTTTTGGAAGACGTCGTTTCGGGATGTTCCCTTCTGCTTCAAAAACTGGAGGAGTGGCAGGAACTGCTGTGCTTCCCCCGGCTGGGGTCTTTCGGCATAGGTGCAGGGGATCTTGATCATATTGTCAGCGTTACCCGCAGCAAGAGTAATGCTGTGCAGCTTGATGCTGCCGCAATGAAGCGTATCCTCCACAACCGCTTTTAACCCTTGCAACCGAAAACTTTGGGGATCATGACTAACTGTTTAACAGTACTGATTTTCCAGCCTGCTGAAACTCCAAGGCTGCCTATGCGGTTTCTTCTCTAAAGAATGCCACATTCATAGCAAAACAGGAGAATACCCATGATTGCTGAAAACACCAAGGCTCCGGATTTCACCCTCCCCGATTCAGATGGAAACAATGTCTCGCTTTCGGCTTTTACCGGCAAAAAGGTACTGCTTGTCTTCTACCCCGCAGACGATTCTCCGGTCTGCACTACGCAGCTCTACAGTTACCGCGACAACTATACCGAATTCACCAAGCGCGGCATTACCATCCTCGGCATCAGCACCGATACCGTCGATTCCCACAAGCAATTCGGCGAGAAAAACAGCCTGCCCTTCACCCTGCTCAGCGATCATGATAAACGGGTCAGCCAGCTCTACGACACCATTGCCTTCCTCGGCATATCGCAACGAGCTTATGTCCTCATTGACGAAACTGGTACGGTGAGGCTTTCGTTCAACGACCTGTTGCCGCTTTTCTACTAGTCGACACGTGACCTGCTTGCGAAAATAGATGCCATGAAACCGGAGTAGCCCTGAAAGAAAATGTGGGCATGAGAGGCTCCAAGAGCTTTTTGTGCATGTTTAGCCTAGAGCTTAGCTGAGTTTTTCGGGGTGCTACTGTATAACCTTTTTGTGAGTCTCAGCTCCTCATTGATCATCAGTCGAAGTTCTCTTGGTCCGACGGGACTGATTCATCATCCACGGATACTCCCTTATTCTGAGATTTTGAATAAAATTATATTCGCGGTTTTATGTTCCTGAAATTAAGCTGTTCTGGTATGGCATTCCTTAGTCCATTGTGTACTTTATGAGAGGAGCCGTATGCGCTGTGCAATTAATAAGTTCGTTTGAACCTTGTATTGATCGTTGAAGAAAAAAATATAACAACGGGAGGTTTGTATGCCAACAACACCATTATCAACCGAAGCCAAACAGGTTATTTATCGCGCTATAAGTGACACTCATTTTCGTGAAGCTCTGGTTAAAAATACTGCTGCGGTATTACATTCTGAAGCTTTAGGTTTGAGTGAGGCAGATATTGCCGCCCTCAAAAAACTGAAGCCTCAGGGATGGGGTAAGTTGAGTGCGAATGAACTTAAAAGTAAACTTGGTACAACAACGCACTAGATCTAAGGCCTCTTTAACAGTTAAAGGGCCAGTTTGCAGAAAGAGGTGATATACTGTCAATCATAATGCTTCACTTCGAATAATCTTCATTTTATCTCTTCAGGGGGGAGCTGTTACAGCCTGATGCGCTTGCAACGCCACCCCCACCTTCGCCTTGTTCAGCTCTGTCTGCAAGACCCCTCAAAGGATTTCGGAGTGACAGAAAGAGTGACTTGCAGGTTCGCACCTGATGAACTCTACGGGAAAGGGGTTTTATGGATTTACCCAATTTTCAATCTGTAACGCAGGTACCCGGACAAACTCTTTAACATTGTTTGTAACAAGAATCAACCCTTCACTTCGGGCATGAGCCGCCATATGAACGTCGTTTACGCCAATCTGTTTTCCTGCTTTTGCAAGAACCGTACGAATAGCGCCGTAATGCTGTGATGCTTTCATCCCATAAGGCAACACCTCTAATCTGCAGCAAAAATCTTCTATAGCAGCAAGGTTTCTGCTTACATTGCTACTCTTCTCAGCGCCAGACATTAATTCTGCTAACGTAATAGCTGAAATAGCCATACGATCTGCATTGTTATTAAAAACATCCAGCACCTCTCTCGGGCGACGCTTCATCGTATAAATAACGATGTTGGTATCAAGGAGGTAGCGTAGCATTATAATGCCTCGCGTTCTTTCTGTTCCTGTGAATCACGTTCTGCCATAAAGTCGTCTGTAACCGTCAGCTCTCCAAGGAAAAAACTATCCCAAGTCTGTCCGGCTGGAGAAATTATTCTCTCATTGCCTTTAGCTCGAATATTTACTTTTTTAACGTTTTCAGGCAAACGCAGTTCAGCTGGCAACCTGACAGCTTGAGAACGGTTATTGATAAAGACGGTGCTGATAGCCATAGTAATTAAGCGTCAAAGAATTGGATATACCATTTATATATAGCAAATAATAAATCCCAAACCAATGGCTCTTTAAAAGGCATTAAGTACTCTTCTACAAGGCTTTGTCGGCAAGCATCTTGTTTAGAAAGAAAGTCCTGGGTCGCGAGTTCAGAAGGACGAGTGCGGGGAGTTACATCTATGGGTCAAAGGAGTGGTTCATTTCTGGTCTTTTTCCCAGGGAATTCTGTTGCTGCTGAGGAACGCGATTGGCAGTAACAGGATGAAAAACAGGATGTCTCTAACAATCGGACCGATACCGATCTCCTCTTTCAGTCCATACAACTGGGAAAGAAACTGGAAGCAGCCGCAGTCGTGCTCGAGTCCTCTCATTACATTGTTTATCATAGCGGCGATAAAGATAACCATCATGCAGAGCATCACCGAGGAACTGAGCCGAGAGAACAGGTCGATGAGAAGCATGGTACCGCACAGAAGTTCACAAAGGGAGAAGAGAATCGCAATGGCGGGGATAAAAAATGAGGGCAGAATCTGGTATTCAGCGATGACAAGACCGAAAAACTTCAGATCCAGGAGTTTTTCACATCCAGAAATGATGAAAAAAGCGCCGAGCATCAGCCTCAGGGCTGTGATTAATGGTGATGGAAAGCCAATCTTGGCCATAGGCGTTCTTGCTTTTTCTTGTTTATGATTTGGCCATGCAGTAGTTTCAACGGAAGTTCAGCCTTCCATCGGGAAGCCTGCATGAGCCCATTCGATCAGACCGCCTGTATATACCTTGACATTTATGTAACCATTTTTTATCAGTTTTTTAGCAACACTCCTGGCCTTTCCGCAACTGGCCTCAGTGCAATAGACCACAATAAAGGTATCAAGGGCTTTTTTTTGCCTGAAATCCGGAAACTGCTCGTCAAACCTGCTCTTGGAAAGAGAAATGGCTCCTTTGATATGTGATTTGTAATAGACATACTCGGAACGTGCATCGACAAAACATACCGAATGACTGTCATAAAGGGCTTTGGTGGCAGTGAGATCGATTTCGCCGGTTCCTCCTTGCGCAACAGCAACAGATTCAGCAGCATGGAGTTGTGATAAGGACGGCGAAATGCTTGTGAGCAATATAATAACCGTAGCGAACAGCTTTCTTCGTAATGGTTTTCCTGTCATGATGTTTAAAGGCATGGTTTTCTTTGATTTTATACCCTGAATAATTTAAAAAAAACAAATAAAGGTGGTAAAAAAATCCTGACTTCGCCGCATTGACCTAAATTCTCAGGTCAGCCTGCTTGTCCCGGCAGCTCTACGTGCGCGGGGTAATTCAACTCGAACCCGGTTTTCGCCGGATCAATTGCCTCCCATGCGCAAAAGTTCTCAAAGATTCTCTACTCGGTCAGCTGCAGCTGGGGTTTATAGATTTACTCAATTTTCAATCTGTAAGTCAGGTCCCCGGATAAACTCTTTAAATGGTTTTGTTATGAAACTCCAGGGGGCGCTCGTGACTACCTGTATTTACCTCCCTGAGTCGCTTTATTGGCGGGTTTTCCACCAGTCATCACCGTAATTGTAGAAAAGCTCTTCACCCTTGCGGATATTGCGGAGGGCATAGAGTATCATTTCCGGACCGAGAGAGCTCTCTTCGCGATAATAGGCCACATTAGGGGTAGAGGAGTGGTTAAAGAGCATCCCGTATCCCATAACCACAAGCCTGGCGGTTTCAACATTGCCGTAAAAGACGTAATTGACCAGTTCGCCCCCGATGTCACAGTCAGTCACTTCAAGTGCAGGACAGCGCTCGATAATGGCCCCATCTTTGATGTTTTCATTTGCAAAAGCCCCGCGGCCGCTGACGGTTGAAGCGCTGATGGTGATCGACCCTCTCTTGATGGCACTCTTTTTTTTGAGGAAGATGCCGAGAGTAATGCCGGCAACTATGCCTGAAATGAGGCAGAGAGAACTGATGACGATAAGATTGGCTTCCATAGGTTATTGTATTGGTCAGATGCTATCAGGGTTACGACTGCAAAATGTAACATTTTCTCGGATTTTGTGAGGGAGAGAGAACGGGATAGTTACTCTGTTTTTCGGGAATGATGAGTATGACTTTTTTGTTTTATAAAATAAGGTGTTACGCATTTCTTTGCTGAAGTTTTTGTTTGTGGATTGTGTCAACGGGAGGGTTAAAAGGAGGAGGTTTCTGCATGCTGGACAATCCTTCGGGTAGTGGTCATGAAACTGTTCTTAGAATCAGTGACCTTTCGAAATTCTATATTATGGGCGAGGTGAGGGTTGACGCCCTCAAACATGTTTCCCTTGATTTTTATTCAGGAGAGCTGGCTGTTCTTCTCGGTGCTTCCGGGAGCGGAAAATCGACGCTGATCAATATTATCGGGGGTCTTGATATCCCTTCTTCAGGCAGTCTCTTTTTTCATGGACGCGAAATTACTGCTGCTTCAGAACCAGAGCTTACGGCTTACCGTCGCCGGTCGATAGGTTTTGTTTTCCAGTTTTACAATTTGATTTCAAGCCTTTCGGCGCTCGAAAATGTTCAGCTGGTTACCGAGATTGCAGAAGATCCCATGTCGCCTGAAGAGGCGCTCAGGCTGGTCGGTCTGGAACATCGGTTTAACCATTTTCCTGCACAGCTATCTGGAGGGGAACAGCAGCGGGTGGCCATTGCCAGAGCGGTTGCCAAGCGCCCTGAACTGCTGTTGTGTGATGAGCCCACTGGAGCGCTTGATTTTCAGACAGGAAAACTTGTGCTTGATGTGATCGAAAAGGTTAATCGAGAACTGGGGACGACAACGCTTATCATTACTCATAATGCCTCGATTGCAGGTATGGCGGACAGGGTAGTGCGTCTTCGCAGCGGTGAGGTATCTGAGGATCGGAGAAATCTGACCAGGCTTTCACCTTCAGAACTTGTCTGGTAGGGTGTGCGATGAAACCCCTTCAGAGAAAACTGCTGCGCGAGTTGCTGCGCCTCAAGGGTCAGATGCTGGCGGTTGCTGCTGTTGTTTCCTGTGGTATTTCGGTGTTTGTTTCCATGAGTAGTGTTCAATATTCGCTTGAGGCGTCGAGGGCGCGCTATTACAGCAGGTTCCGGTTTGCGGATGTTTTCATGCAGGTGAAGCGTGCCCCGGAGTTTTACCTTGAAACGGTGAGTCGAATTGCGGGGGTGGCTTCGGTTAATTCCCGCATTGTAGCTGATGTGACTTTGGATGTACCGGGACTTGACGAACCTGCCACGGGAAGGCTGGTCTCAATACCAGATTACAGGACGCCGGTATTGAATGATCTTTTTATCAAGAGCGGTCGTTATATCGATCCCGGAAAGCCTGCAGAGGTAGTGGTCAGCAAACCCTTTCTTGAAGCCAACAAACTTGCTCCCGGCGACCATATCGGCGTGGTAATCAACGGGAGAAAAAAGGAGCTGCTCATTGTCGGGATGGGTCTTTCTCCTGAGTATATCTATGAGGTGCAGCCAGGCGCTTTTTTTCCTGATAAGCGCAGGTTCGGGGTGATCTGGATGAGCCGCAGGGCGCTGGAGTCGGCATTCAATATGAGCGGAGCATTCAATGACCTCTCACTGACGCTTGCTCACGGGGTTTCTGAAAAGGATGTTATCATGCAGCTTGATAACCTGTTCAGTCGTTACGGATCGCTTGGGGCCTATGGCCGGAGTGAGCAGCTTTCCGACCGCTTTATCGCTGACGAGATCAAGCAGGTTGGAATCCAGATTACTTTTCTGCCTGTTGTGTTTCTTGCTGTGGCTGTTTTTTTGCTGAATATTGTTCTTCGTCGGCTAGTAGCAACCCAGCGCGACCAGATTGCCGTCCTCAAGGCGATAGGGTATTCCAATGAAGATGTAGGGCTCCACTATCTTGGTTTCGCCATGATTCCTACAGCTGTCGGAGCGGTTGTCGGAACTGCGCTTGGAGCCTGGCTTGGAAGAGGTATGGTGAATATCTATGCCGATTTTTATAACTTTGCAGAGCTGGTGTACATCTTTCGATATGAGAATGCAGCTCTCGCGGTGCTTTTAAGTTTTGCAGCGGCTTTGGCTGGAGCACTTGGAGCTGTAAGAAAAGCTGTGCTGCTCCCTCCGGCTGAAGCGATGCGACCTGATTCACCTGTCCTGTATAAGCCAGGGCTTCTCGATCGTGCATCGCTGCGAAAAAAAATTCCGGTATCAGTAAGGATTATCGTTCGCAACCTTGAGCGCCGTCCATGGAAAGCATCACTTTCGGTGCTGATGATCTCCCTTGCTGTCGCCATTCTCATTGCGGGTCGCTATAGCTATGATTCGCTCGACCGAATGATTCAGGTCGAATTTACTGAAAAGCATCGGGAGGATGTTACCCTGATTTTCAATGATCCGAAATCTCCTTCGGTGGCCTATAACATTGCTTCACTGGACGGGGTATTTGAACACGAATATTACAGGGAAGAACCGGTCAGGATGCGCTTCGGTCATCGATTTCGCCGGCAGTCCATCAAAGGATTGCAGTCGGCAGACGGGTTGCAACGTCTCGTGGACAAAAATGGACGTAAATTCAACCTTCCATCCGACGGTATACTTTTGACATCTTATTTGGCGGATCTTCTTGGTGTCAGGGGGGGGGACAGGCTGCAGATTGAGTTTCAGCAGGGGAAGCAGTTTCATCGTGAAGTGCTTGTGAATGGTACCATTGATGAACTTCTCGGACTGTCCGCTTATATGGATCTTGGTCAGCTGAACCGTCTGGCAGGTGATGGAGGAGTGTTGAATGCGGCTTATTTGCATATAGATCAATCAAAAGCCGGAGCGCTGTATACTTCGTTCAAGAAAATGCCTGGAATTGGCGGTATTGTCATGCTGAAGGCTCTTAAGGAAAGTTTTGTTGAATTGATTGCCAAAAGCATGAATACTTCAACATTTATTCTTACCTCTTTTGCCTGCGTTCTGGCGTTTGCTGTAGTCTATAACGGGGCCCGGATTTCGCTTTCTGAACGGGCCCGTGAACTGTCGAGTCTGAGGGTATTGGGAATGTCCAAAGATGAAATCTCCTTTATTCTGCTTGGGGAACAGGCGTTGCTTACCCTGTGTGCGATACCCCTTGGTTTTATGATTGGCATTGCTCTTTCTGCTCTGCTTGCACATGCACTCAGTTCAGAGCTTTACCGCCTGCCGCTGGTATTCAGCGCGTATAACTTTCTCTTCGCTTTTACGGTTATTGTTACAGTGTCTGTTGTGTCCGGCTTTATTGTCAGAAGGCGTCTTTCAGGTCTCGATCTTGTCGAGGTTTTAAAAACCAGGGAGTAGATGATGGTACTTTCAAAAACACAGCGAATTGCCGGGATATCCCTTGCAGCAGTTTCGCTCATTCTTTTTTTTGTTTTTAAGCCCTCTCCGCTTCTTGTGGATTCCGGAGATGTTCGGCGCGGGCCTCTGCAGATAACTCTTGATGCCGAAGGAGTCACGCGTGTCAATAACCGGTTTGTTGTTGCCGCTCCGGTAACGGGCAAGCTCATGAGAATAACCCTCAAAGAGAGTGACAAGGTGCAGAAAGGGGCGGTGGTGGCTGGAGTGGTGCCTCCAGAGCTTAATATGCGTGAGTATAGCGAAGCTTCTGCAAAGTCTCGTTCAGCCCGGTCATCGTTGAATGAAGCGATTGCCCGAGAACAAAGGGCTCTTCTTGGTTTTGCACAGGCAGAACGCCGTTCTGGCCGGTATAGGAAACTCTACAGTGAAGGTGCGGTTTCAAAGGAGGCATTCGAAGTTGCCGAGAATGAAGCCGGGGTATTGAAAAAGGAGGTTGAAGCGGCCCGTTCAGCAGTTGAAGGCGCACGTCACGGTTTCGAGGCTTTTCAGGCACAGGTTGACCGGAAGATATCGGGAAAGTCTTTCAGTGCTGTTTCTCCTGTCGAAGGGAGTATCCTGAGGATTCATGAAAAAAGTGAGAGGGTTATAACTGCGGGTTCTCCACTTATTGATATCGGTGATCCTTCGGCAATCGAAATTGTAATTGATGTGCTCTCTTCCGACGCCACAAAGGTGAGGCTGGGCAATCGTGTTGTCATTCGGGATTGGGGTGGCGAAAAGGAGCTGCAGGGAGTGGTTAAAACCATTGAACCAGCTGCCTTTACCAAAATATCCGCACTTGGTATCGAAGAAAAGCGGGTGAATATTGTAGCAGTCCTGAAGGAGTATGAGCCACTGCTTGGCGACAATTTCCGTGTTCAGGCAATGATTGTGCTGCGTGAAGCGGAGGCTGTGCTCCAGGTGCCGGTAAGCAGTCTTTTCAGAGGGAAAGATGAATGGCATCTTTTTGTGATCGAAAATGGCTACGCTGTAGAGCGGAGAGTCAAAATCGGCATGCGTGGAACCTTTCAGGCTGAGGTGCTTGAGGGAGTTAAGGCAGGCCAGAAAGTGGTGGTGCATCCAACCAAAGAACTGAAAGACGGTGTGAGTGTGAAATTGCAGGAGTAAAAGATCCTGTTGTATTTACTTGGACAAAACCGATTTTATATTTTCATCTAGCCTGCTATCCTCTTATGTTAAGACCACAGGTAAAGAATTGTAATGATTTTCGTTAACTGAATTGGAGTTATTATCGCTATTCAACAACGTCCCTTATCGGTTGTTATTATTGGTGGGGGAGCGGCAGGGATGTCGGCAGCTATTGCAGCACGACGGGGGGCTGAAAGTGCGGGTATGGAGTCATCCATAACGCTTTTGGAGCGTAATGACCGGACAGGGACGAAAATCAGGATATCGGGGGGAGGGAAGTGTAATGTAACCCATCTGGGTAATCCTGCCGAGATGCTGGAGCAGGGGTTTCTTCGTCTCAATGAACGGCGTTTCTTACGGAATTCCCTCTACGGTTTTTCAGGCAGTGATCTTCTTGAACTATTGCATTCCCGTGGAGTAGACACGGAGGTGCGACCGGATGGGAAGGTGTTTCCTCTGAGCGGAGATGCTGCTTCTGTAGCCATGGCTTTTGAAGAGTTGCTGAGGGAGTTGTCGGTTCAGCTTCTCTTTTCCTGCAAGGTAAGGAGTGTTGAGCGAAAGGATGGGTTATTTCTGATTACTACCACCGGTGAACCGTTGACTGCGGATATTGTTATTCTCGCTACAGGCGGGGTCTCCTACTCTAAAACAGGCACAACGGGTGATGGCCTTGTGATTGCCCGAAAGCTGGGTCACTCAATCAAAGCACCTGCGGCTGCACTTGCCCCGGTTTTTACCCTTAAGGCGCCTCCCGCATCGCTCTCAGGGGTGTCGCTGCGATCGGCAGCTCTTGTCGCTTCTGCAGGTGGCAGGAGTGTCGAACGGCGCGGTGACCTGCTCTTCACGCATCGTGGGTTCAGCGGGCCTGCTGCGTTGTCGCTTTCGCGCGATATTGCGGAGTTATGCCGTGAGTTTGGCCGCGCATCTCTTTTTGCTGATCTCTTTCCTGAGCACTCTTCTACTGAACTTGATCAGCTGCTTCTTCAGCACGCAAGAAAACATGGGGCACAGATGGTTCGGAAGTTCCTGCAGATATGCCCGATTGCTCCTCTCAAGAAAGGATTCAGCGAGTCACCGCATGGCACTATTCCCACCGCGCTGGTACCGTTTATTATTCGTCACTCTCTTCTTGAGATCGACATAACCTGGAGCGGGCTACACAAAGAGCTGAGGAAGTCGCTGCTTGCAGTGCTGAAAAGGTTTCCTCTTGGTACGGTTCGTGAGGTGCCGCTTGATCAGGGTGAAGTCTCAGCCGGTGGAGTTGATCTTGGAGAGGTCAACCCGAAAACCATGCAGTCAAGGATTGTCCCCGGACTTTTTATATGCGGTGAACTGCTTGACTATGCCGGCGAGATAGGCGGTTATAACCTGCAGGCCGCATTTTCTACCGGCTGGACAGCGGGCTTCAATTCAGTGAAAAAGTGCTGAGTAAAGAAGGTGCTGAGTTCTGAGTGCCGAGTTAAAAACGATTTTACTCAGTTCTCTCTTTCTTCGTCACCCCTTCCTCCCTTGTCATCCCGACCGAAGGGAGGGATCTATCTTGTTATTTCTTTCTTTTCTCAGCACTCAGCACTTAAAAAAGACTCAGCACTGTTTTGTCACGAGCATGAATAAGCCGGTTCTTTTGTTGTGAGATCCATTTTTCTGAGTTCAAACCTGGTGTGTTCGAGGTCGAAGGTGAATTTCGGGTTGTCGTGAAACATTACCAGTTTCTTCTCAAAGCGGACCTTCATGGGAATGCTTACCTTACGCTCATCGCCACAGACGTTGTTCTTAACACCGGGATGAAAGAGTTCGGCATCCTGTTCCTTGACGGTGACATGCACCGCATGGTCAACGGTACTGAGCGCTTCAATTGAGCCATCTTCTGAAAGCTGGACAGAGTTGATGTCGCCGTGTATCCCGTTAGGCTCATTATCCCAGGAGGTTATGATGCCAATGGGGGTGGAAATATCTATTTTCTTCTGAGGCTCAAACGAACGGATTGCGCCTGATTCATAGAAGGCAAGCCCTTTTCGCACAACAATCTCTCCCATTGGTGTTGTAACCGTAAGGGTCTGTCCGGGCCAGAGGGTTATGCTTTTCAGTGCGCCGCTTTCGTAGAACTGCAGGCCGATCAGCTTGGCGGTCAGAGTCCCTACCGGTGAGTTGAACGTTATATCATCGGCAAGGGCAAATTCGTTTTTCCATGACCAGAAGCCGCTCAGTTTGCCATCGAGCGAAAAAATTCTTTTGATGCAGCCGTTTTTATGAAAGGTTACCAGTTCGGCGGGAATTCTGCCAACCGGTGTTTCAAGCATGGTTTGCGACTGCAGTGCGATGGATTTCAAGGAACCATCCTTGTGGAAATACAATGGCTTGACAGAGCGACGTCCCATGTCTTCGGCTTCGTATTGGGGAACAAGAGTCCCGTATGGGGTTTTCAGGCTGTTTGGCTCGTTTACAAGGCAGCCATCCGTCTTGCCGTTTGAAAACAGGCTGCGGAACTCCACTCCTGAAATGTCACCGTATATTGTTCTGACTGTAGTCATGTTTATTGCATTTTTTAAAGTGATGTACAAGCCTTTCCACTTATATTGTCGCAATAATCGTGCCGACAATATTTGTCCTATTTTATATTTATATAAATTAACAACTTAACCGATATATGAAAAGTGGCTCTATGTAAAGAATAGAGACAAAATTGTGGGAATCAGGCTACGACCTACATTATGGTGGGAATAAGCCACAGAGTATTCTGAGACTCTGTGGCTTAACGGAGCGGCACTATTTACCGTAAAGATGCATGGTATTGACCGGTTTCCCCTGTAGTTTGAGGTAGTAGAAGAGCTGTGCCTTGTGCTGATTAAAATGATCAATCATACCGAGCAGCTGTTTTCCAAGGTTGACCGGTGTCGGGTTCCAGGGTGCCGGTACCAGTTTGGTAGAAAAATCTTCCTCGCTGCAGAGATTTATAGAGTCAAGGGCAAGGTTTCTGTCAGTTGCGATCAGTGTCAGTGCCTCGTTAATAGTGTTTACACTCTGCAGCTTCTCAGCTGGTGGCAGTTTTTTTTCCGCGTTACTGTCATTCATATCACTATGTGCCGGCATTGCCCACTGCCCTGTAATAAACCCTTTTACAGGTATTCCGCAGGATTGGCCCAAGTGAAAAAGCAGTTGTCCTGTCGTCATCCAGTTATTGGTTTCCGATGGTTTCCATGAAAGATCTTTTTCGTCAAGAAGCTTTACAAGACGTTCGGCGACGTTAAATGTTTCGTTGATTTGTTGTTGTAACAGTTCATGCCAGTTCATGTTCAATGCTGTTAAAGTGTTTGATGATTACGAAGAGACAGGCACTCTTAGTTGAATTTAGCTTTGGCTTTTCTGAACGCTTTTTTCAGATCGTTCATAGCCGCTTCGGCACCGTATCGAACTTCATGCCATGCATCCTCGCTACTGTGGATGAGATCAGTTGTTTTAGCTGAGGCATGCTCACGCTGTTGTTTTAAGTCGTCGATGCGTTGATGAAGGGTTTTTGTAATCTTTTCAGCTTTTTTCTCCAGTTTTGCGATATCCCTGTCCCAAGTCCTGAGTGTTCGGCCGAAGTTGTCGATGTAGGTTTTCCGGTTCATGGTGCATGTGTTTTTTGTGTTTGCTCATGAGTTATACCTTTACTACAGACAATACATAACCGGATTTATCCTTTGTTTGTTCGTTTAGTCTTACAATAAGGAGGTTTGGTGAGTATTCCGGTAAAATTGTGCAGCTGTTCCGGGGATTATTGTTCCGCTTACGGCAATTTTTAAAGGGACCTTAAAACCACTTTCTTGTCCGAAAGTAAACCATCATACCGGCAACAATCATCCCCATGAATCCAAGCAGTGCAAAAAATCCCCAATGCCATTCGAGTCCCGGTAGAAAACGAAAATTCATTCCGTAAACTCCGGTCAAAAAGGAGAGCGGCATAAATACCGTAGCGATGGTGGTCAGCACCTTCATGATTTCGTTCATCCGGTTATTGACAATTGCCAGCCAGGTATCGTACATGCCGATAACGATATCGCGATAGGTTTCAATGGTTTCATTGATAAAAATGACATTGTCGTAGACATCCCTAAAAAAAGGCCAGGTAGCTTTATCATCAATGACCGTATAGTGTTCCCTGCTGATACTGTTGATGATCTCCCGCATCGGTCTTACCGATTTTCTTAAAAGAATAAGATCCTTTTTCAGCGAATAGATGGACTCAAAAGTCTCACGTCCTGATGTTTTGAACAGCTCCTGGTCGAGAAGTTCAATTCGGCTTTCAAGTTGTTCAAGTATAACAAAATAACTGTCGACGATAGCATCAATCAGACCATAGGCAAGGTAGTCCGCTCCCCGCTTCCTGATTGATGTCCCGGGGTTTATTATCCTTGTCCTGAGAGCATCAAATGTGTCTCCCGGTTTTTCCTGAAACGTCAGAACAAAATTGCTGCCGATCACCATACTCATCTGCTCTTCAGTGATCTCGCTTGTTTGAGGATCATAATCAAGTGCTCTGAACACAAGAAACAGGTAGCGTTCAAAGTCCTCTATTTTGGAACGCTGCTCGGTGTGCAGAATATCTTCGAGGGTAAGCGGATGGATATCGAAAAGCTTGCCGAGTGCTTCAATGACCGACACATCATGAAGACCGTCAATATTCACCCAGAGAACCTTCTGCTTATCCTTCAAGGCTGCGCATTCAGCAATGCTTTTGAGTGGCATGTGAAATTCGTGATCTTCATCGTAACCAAAAACCGTTATGGCCGGGAAGTCGGTTTTCTGCTCTCCGATGTGCTGGAGAGTACCGGCAGGCTGGCCAATGGTTTTTGAAAGGTTCCGCATCACCTTTTTCATGGGCTTCACTGTCGGGTGAGCAGCCCGGACTCTGCGCAAACTTTTGTTACCTTTCATTTATACGAGTAAAGTCACTTACTTTTTGAATAAATATCTTGTGGTGATGGTCAGTTCAAGCTGTTTGGAGTTCAGGGTAAACACTGAATCGTTGAACTTGGGGCCTCCCATTCCGATTTTGGGGTTGGTGGAAATGCCGCACCCCTCTTTGGGCATGCCGAGAAAGTTTTTGTCCATTTTGCCGTTACCGTTTTCATCGTGCAGGGTGCTTATGGCATAGGTTCCGTAGGGAACGTTTTCAAAGACAAAGGTATCCTCGGTGCTTGTGACTTTTTTGATGAGTGTTGAAAGGGAGATTTCAGGAGTATCGGGGAACCCTTTTTTAGAAGCGTACAATGAGGCCCCAAGCATTCCATCAAGGTTTCTCAGCTCTGTTATGTGAACAATGATTTTGCCTTTCTGGGTGGAGTCAGTGGATGCCTGGGTGGCATTTTCGGCTAAAAGCATGGCGGGAGAACCCAGACAGAGAAAGATGACAAGCGTAAGGAGTGATTTCATGGTTGTGAACATGCTTTTCGATTGTTTAGATAAGCGGGATCATTTTTACTCTGTATTTGCACAGTACAGCAATATCGATATTCCGAAATTCCCTTACAAGGGTTGGTAAGCAGTTAGCATAATAGCCACCCCCTCAGATAGTATTTCAAGGTTACCCCTTCGTTACGTATCTTCCTTTCAGGATAGTCGCTATTGGGTTGTTATCTCTGCAGTTTTTAATCCTCACGTGTATCAACTCAGTGTGCACTATCAGTTTAACTTTCAAGAGCCTCATGAGAGAAGGGGTGCTTATCACGAAAAAGTCCGGGAAATTTGTGAATATAAAGGATGTTACTCTATCGGTAGCCGACGATGTAGAGGTTTTTAAGCGAAAGTACAAAGAGGTGCTTCATGCTCAGAATACTCTTGTCGACAAGGTTACCCGCTATGTGTTAAGACAGCAGGGAAAACAGATCCGGCCTGTTCTGGTCATGCTTTCCGCTAAAATTTGCGGCGGGGTGACTGAGGCCAGTTATCGGGGTGCCATCATGGTCGAGCTGTTGCATTCGGCTACCTTGATTCATGATGATGTTGTAGACAGCGCTGAAATGAGACGAGGTCTCCCTTCTATCAATGCGTTGTGGAAAAACAAGATATCGGTACTTATCGGTGATTACCTTCTTTCCAAGGGCCTTTTGTATTCACTTGAATTCAAGGATTACGGTTTTTTACATATGGTTTCGGAAGCGGTACGCCGGATGAGTGAAGGTGAAATTCTTCAGATACAGAAAACCCGCAGTCTTGATATTTCGGAGGAGGATTATTTGAGTGTCATTTCAGACAAGACAGCCTCGCTCATCTCTTCAGCTTGTGCTATGGGTGCCATGAGCGCGACGACAGATGAGGGTGATATTGCGGCTTTGAAACGTTACGGGGAGTATCTTGGTCTTGCTTTCCAGATCCGCGATGATACCCTTGATTATACGGGAGATTCGAAAAAAACCGGCAAGCAGATGGGAATTGATATCAAAGACAAAAAAATAACCCTTCCACTGATTTATGCGCTCTCTCATGCTTCGAGTGCTGAACAGAATTCGATCCGCTCAATTTTGAAAAGTTCGCGTAAACGGGCGGTGAAAAGCAGTGAAGTTATAGCGTTTGTAACCAGCAAAGGCGGGCTCGATTATGCCACTCAGGTTGCTGAGGGTTTTGCTGAAAAAGCTGTTGCATCCATCCATCCCTTTCCTGATTGCCCGGCCAAAACCTCGTTGATTCAGCTGGTCGATTTTGTAATGAATAGACAGTATTAGATCCGCCAGAAATAATTGTTTAACAGTGAGATGAAAAAAAAAGCAGGTGTAATAGTTCTTTTACTTATCGGGCTTGTTCTGATATTCGACAAGCTGGTGATGCCCCTTTACATTTCACAGGGTACTGTAAAGGTTGTTCCTGATGTGCTTAACATGCAGTATGAAGATGCGACAAATACTTTGCATCATGCCGGCTTGAAAGCGATAAAAAGTTATCATGTCAAATATCTCAGTGGAGTGGATTCAAACATTGTGCTCTCGCAGATGCCTGAAGCCGGGGTTGAGGTCAAACCCGGCAGAAACGTTTATTTAGTGGTCAACAAACGTGAAAAGCCGAGCTTTTCAATGCCTGATCTTTTGGGAAGGCCCGAATTGGACGCGCGGGAAACTGTTGCCCGTATGGACCTGAAGCTCCAGAATGTCCAGATCAGCACAGTTACTAAGTCTGAAGAGAATGGGCGGGTGTTGAGCCAGTCAATTCCGGCTCAGACAATGGTGAAGTCAGGCAGTTCTGTTTCTATCATCGTAGGGAGGTTTGAGGCATCAGCTGAAGGGATGAAAAAAGTTGCCGTGCCCGATGTGCTTGGTATGTCGCTTGAACAGGCAAGGCAGGTTGTTGCTGATGCTGGCCTGAGGATGGGAAAGGTCACTACAGAATATTCTGCCAGTCTCGTACCCAATACGGTTATCAGCCAGAGGCCTGCTGTTAATGCCTATGTCTCTCCTGACCAGCCTGTTGAATTGACTGTTGTAACGTCAGAGTAGGGAGGTTACTTATAGTTGGCTTTTTTATACTCTTCCCGAAGGTCTTTGATGCCTGTCGTTCTGTCGTTGCCGTCACTGATAAAGCCGAAATATTCCAGAATGATGCGCATAACCAGCCACAGTCCGGCAAAAAAAATTACAATTGATTCCCGGATGGCCGTGATATTTTTTTTTGTCATAAACGTTGAAAACTATATAAAAAGGCCATTCTCTGAAGAATGGCCTTGTGTAATTGCATAAAGGCAGCGAGAACTCAGTCGGTAAGAGTGTCTTCCGCTTCATACCAGTCGTCCGCATGTGAACCGTCGATTTTTCCTTTCTCTTCCCAACGATAGTAAGCAGCAAGTCTGATTTTCTCTTTCCGCTCTTCCTGAGTCCACTCGATGTCGTCTTTTTTTCTTTTTTTCGGAGTTTTCTCTCCCTCTGCACGTTCAGGTTTTTTAGCCATGGTTTCGCATGTTTATATTGCTTTACCCCATACTTGATATTATATAATTCTCTGGAGTAAAAAAAATAATCCCCAGATATAGTAATCCCCGGAGGGCGTTTTTATTGCTGAATGCGTTTGCCTAGAGCACTGAATGAAATAACAAGCAGGATGGTTATGGCTTCAATCATCATGAAGATATCTTTGGGTATATAGGCGTTTACCGTCAGTCCTCCATATTCGAGCATGCCGAAAAAAAGAGCTGAGCAGAGAATCCATAATGGGTGAGCTCCAGCCAGAAGTGCCACGGCGATACCGGTAAACCCTATTCCTCCAGTCATTCCTGCTTCATAGTAGTGTTTGTAGCCAAGCATGATATTTGCGGCACCCAGGCCTGCGGCAGCTCCGCCGATGCTCATCGCTGTAAGAGTATGCAACCCCGAATTGATGCCCCCGTACCTGGCGGCTTCCGGCTGCAGACCGGTAGCCCGCATTTCATAACCGAATCTTGATTTAAAGAGAATTACCCAGAACAGGAGTGCAATACAGGGCGAAAGAAGTGCAGTGAGATTTGCCGGGGACTTTGCGAACAATCCTGTAACAGTGTAAAGCGAAGGGATAATTGCGGCATCAATGATCGGTGCAGTATGCACGGTTGAAGGAACTGCAAAATGGTAGGTGAGCAGGTAGCCTGTTATGCCCTGGGCAATGAAATTCAGCATGATGGTTGCAATGACCTCATTGACGCCGAAGCGAACCTTGAAGACTCCAGCCAGAAGCGCCCAGCAGGCTCCTGCACCCATTGCGGCAAGAATGCAGAGAGAAAGCGCGTAAAAAGAGGTGAGAGAGGCAGGAAGCATCGCACCGGCTATTGCCGCGGCAAAGGCCCCCATTTGCAGCTGTCCCTCTGCTCCGATATTGAACAGCCTGACCTGAAAGGGAAGCGCTACGGCAAGACCAACGAGAATAAGCGTTGTCATTCTGAAAAGAACCTGCCCTGTGCCATAGGCGGAGCCAAGTGTTGCGTGGAATATTTTCTCGAAAATTATGATCGGATCCCTGCCGGAGATGAGAATGATCAACGTACTGACAACGAGTGCCGAAAGGATAGAGAGAAGAGGTATAAGAAACTGGGCTGTTTTGCGATTCATCGTTAACTGATTTTGTTCAGGTGATATGAAGGCCGATCTCTTTTTTGAATTCATGTTCCGAGCTTCTGTTGAGGGCTACTTCATTCTCGGTGAATTCGTGGACAATCGCACCATTGTAGATGGCACCGATACGGGTTGAGAGTGCAATAATTTCTTCCAGTTCAGATGAGATAAGAAGTATTGCGATACCCCTGTTTCGGGCTTCAATAATTTTATTGTGAATGGTTTCAATTGCGCCGATATCAACTCCCCGGGTAGGTTGGGCAAGGATCAACAGAGAGATGTCCGGCCTGTTGAGCTCTCTGGCAAGGACGATCTTCTGCTGGTTACCTCCGGATAGAGTGCTGAGCGGTTGGCTGCCCGGAGAGGTGCACTTGATATCATATTCTGAAATCATTGCTGTTATATATCGGTTCACGACATCGCTGTCAAAACCGATTCCTCGATGAAACGGGCGTTCCCGGTGCCTTCCGAAAAGTAGGTTTGCCGAAACGGTATAATCGACAATGACCGCATGTCGCAGTCGGTTTTCAGGAATAAGGGAAACACCCATAAGGGTGATTTCGGCAGGGCTCTTTCCTATAAGTGATTTTCCCATCAGCATTGCTTCGCCGGTCAGGGATGTTCCTGCGGGTGCGAGGCCGTAGAGGGCTTGAAGCAGTTCACTCTGTCCGTTACCCTCGACTCCTGCAATACCGTAGATCTCTCCAGCTTTGACGTTGAAGCTGAGGTTATGAAGTTTTTTTTCGCCTTTCGGAGTTCTGAATCTTAAGTTGTTAATATTGAGAACGGTTTTCCCAGGTGTCGGCGTCGGATTTGTTACCCTTAACAATACACTGCGTCCCACCATCATTCGGGCGAGCTCTGGTTTGGTGACTGACCTGGCTGGCATGGTGCCGATGATTTCTCCGCTTCTCATGACGCTTATCGTGTCGGCAACAGTAAGCACCTCATCAAGTTTATGGGTAATGAGGATGATGGTTTTTCCTTTGTCGCGAAGCGTGCGGAGCGTTACGAAAAGATGTTCTGTTTCAGACGGAGTAAGTACCGCTGTCGGTTCATCAAAAATCATGATGGAGGCATTCCGGAAGAGCAGTTTGAGGATTTCAACCCTTTGCTCCTCCCCAACACTGAGGTTTTCTACGGTAGCGTCAGGATCAACGGCAAGCCCGAAATCCAGAGCATGTTGCTCGATCAGCTTTTTAATACGCTTCAGCGGTAGATGCTGAAACAGGCTGGCGTGTTCATTGCCGAGCATAATGTTTTCAGCTACGGAAAGTGTCGGTATCAGCATAAAATGCTGATGAACCATACCGATCCCTGCATTGATTGCATCGCGGGGAGAGGTGAAGCGGACCGGGTTTCCCGCTATACTAACCTCTCCTTCCGAGGGCTGCAGCATGCCGTAGATGATTTTGGTCAGGGTGCTTTTTCCTGCGCCATTTTCACCGACAAGCGCGTGAATGGTGCCAGCCTCGATAGAAAGAGAGATATTACTGTTCGCCGCAAAAGTTCCGAACCTTTTCGATATACCGCTCAAACGGACAGCAACACCCATTGTTTGAAGATTTTCGGTGGTTATACCCAGCTCAGGACGGTTTTGATGGACTCTTTGCTGTCAAGCGCCATACGGTAAGCGAGTTCGAACTGGGCGACAGGAAAAACATTGGTAAAAAACTTTTCACTGTCGAGCATTTCGTCATTGAGTATGGTATGAGCCTGCTGAATATGACCGTTGGATACAATGCCGGATGAGATGATAGCAGGTTCTTTATGCTGTATCAGTCGGTAATCATAGGCCATGATTTCATAATTGCCCAGCAGCACTATTTTTGCCTGATCTTTCATGAGGCGCACGGCCTTTTCAATCAGGAGAATTCGACCCGTAGTTTCGAAAATAAGATCATAGTTCTCGTTGAAATCAGGAGTAAAATCGTTGATATCAATGGCAATATGTTCAGCGTGGGAGAGCTGTCCTCTGATGCTGAAGGTTTCAACTGCATCAACATTCTTGAAACCAAGAGTGTAGAGGTACTCAGATACCATGAGTCCTACTGAACCGAGACCGAGGATGAGAATTCGTGATGAAGCGTGCAGCGGAACCTTTTCAACCGCGCTGATAACATAGGCAAGAAGCCCGGTAAGAAGATCTCTATGGATAGGTTGGCGACAGAGTGGGAAAACATTCTGACGCGATGTCGGGATTACTTCAGCATGGCAGCCGAAATAGAATTCGACTCCTGTCCAGCAATCGCCCTTGAAGGCATAGACAAAATCACCGGGAACGAGGTCATCAACAGCAGAGCCGGTCGCCATCACCTGGCCTATCGACTCGCTACCGGGCATGATGGGGTAGCGGAAGACCCTGTTTGATACCGGCTTGTTGGTCAAGAGAAGACGGTCAAATCCAGGTGTTATGGTGCTTGCTATGGTTTTAACAAGAACATCACCGGGTTTACCGGCATGGTATGCCGCCGGTTGCAACTTGAGTTTGTTGGCTTTCTGCAAGACTATTGCTTGCGCTTCCCCTTGCATGGTCATAGGTAAGGTTACTTCTTGATTGTGTATTTCAGAGATTGAAAAGAGCGCTCAGTAACCATGAGATCAAACTGATAACCAGTGACCCCGCCACTGCCCACCAGAAGCTGTCAATGGAAAATCCCCCGACAATAGAAGCGGAGAGCTGCAGCAGAAGAGCGTTGATGACCAGCAGGAAAAGCCCGAGCGTTACAATGATAAAGGGTATTGACAAAAACACCAGCACTGGCCGCACAATAGCGTTGACAAGACCAAGAACCAGCGCAACAAGAACTGCTGCACCAAAACTTTTTATGTGAATGCCGTCCAGTAAATGCGCAGTCGCATAAACTGCCAAGGCATTAATCAACCATTGGACCAGAATGTTCATATCGTCATCTCCTTGATTATATTCACCCTTGTCTTATCCCTGTAATGTAATAAAGTATCTCAATATAAGTCTTATGGGCTTAAGGCCCTACAGGTCGCATAAGTCCTATAATTAATTGAAAGTATGGCTCTCAAGAAATCCGAACTCTATTCCTCTCTCTGGCAGAGCTGCGACGAACTGCGCGGCGGTATGGATGCCAGCCAATACAAAGACTATGTTCTCGTCCTGCTTTTTGTGAAGTATGTCAGCGACAAATACGCAGGTGTTCGTTATTCCCCAATAACAATCCCTGATGGTGCAGGTTTCAGGGATATGGTTGCCCTTAAAGGTAAAACCGATATTGGAGACCAGATCAACAAAAAAATTCTCGGACCGCTGGCAAGTGCCAACAAGCTCTCCGACATGCCGGACTTTAACGACGATACCAAGCTGGGCAGCGGCAAGGACAAGGTCGATACGCTGACCAACCTCATCGCTATTTTCGAAAACCAGGCGCTTGACTTTTCGAAAAACAGGGCTGAAGGCGACGCTATACTGGGCGATGCCTACGAATACCTGATGCGTCACTTCGCCACAGAGAGCGGCAAAAGCAAAGGGCAGTTCTATACTCCTGCCGAGGTCAGCCGTATCATGGCAAAAATCATCGGTATTCACGACGCCGCTACTACGAACAATACCACCGTTTACGACCCCACCTGCGGTTCAGGATCGCTCCTGCTCAAGGTAGGTGCTGAAGCACAGGCCAATGTCACCCTTTATGGTCAGGAAAAGGATGCTGCAACCTCTGGACTTGCCCGGATGAATATGATCCTGCACAACAACCCGACCGCTGACATCAGGCAGGGCAATACGCTGGCCAATCCGCTCTTTATGACGGAAGATGGTGATCTCAAAACCTTTGATTATGTGGTAGCCAATCCGCCATTCAGCGACAAAAGCTGGAGCAAAGGGATTGATCCGCTTAACGATCCTTATGGTCGTTTCAAGCATTTCGGTGTTCCGCCCGCAAAACAGGGTGATTATGCCTATCTGCTCCACATTGTCCGTTCACTCAAAAGCAACGGTAAGGGAGCCATTATTCTGCCTCATGGTGTGTTGTTCCGTGGCAATGCCGAGGCCGAAATCCGCTGCAAATTCATCAGGAAGGGGTATATCCAGGGGATCATTGGGCTTCCGGCAAACCTCTTCTATGGCACAGGTATTCCCGCCTGTATTATCGTGATCGATAAAAAAGAGTCCCATACCCGTAAAGGCATCTTCATGATCGACGCCAGCACTGGCTATATGAAAGACAGGCCCAAAAACCGCCTGCGGGATATGGACCTTCACAAGATTGTCGATGTCTTCACCCGGCAGCTTGAAATCCCGAAATACTCCCGGATGGTCGGCATTGCCGAAATAGAGAAAAACGACTTCAATCTCAACCTCCCGCGTTATATCGATAATCAGGAACCTGAGGATATTCAGGATATTGAAGGTCACCTTCGCGGTGGAATACCTGCTGCTGATGTTGATGCACTGCAACCCTACTGGGATGTCTGCCCGGAGCTCCGCCAAGCCCTATTCAAAGCAAACCGTCCCGGATACCTTGATCTTGCTATCCCGAAGGAGACAATCAAGAGCACCATTTACAACCATTCTGAGTTTGTGACCTTTATCGAAAGCATGAACTCCCTATTTGCCGATTGGCAGCAAAGCACAGCCCTCAGGCTCAAAAACCTGCAACCCGGTTTTCATCCGAAAGCGTTGATTCAGGAACTCGCCGAAGAGCTGCTCACGCACTACACCGGCAAGCCCCTGATCTACAAGTATCATGTTTACCAGCACCTGCTCGACTACTGGACTAATACAATGCAGGATGACTGCTATCTCATTACATCCGATGGATGGAAGGCCGAAAACTACCGCGTTCTGGTAAAGAACAACAAAGGCAAGGAGGTCGACAAAGGCTGGGCCTGTGATCTTGTTCCAAAAGCTCTCATTGTTGACCGCTACTTCGCCAAATATGAGAACCTGATCACAGAGCTTGAAGCAGAACAGGAAAGCGTCACAGCCAAACTAGCCGAGCTGGAGGAAGAACATGGTGGGGCAGAGGGAGCTTTTTCCGCACTGGACAAGGTGAACAAGGCAAACGTAACTGCCCGCCTGAAAGAGATTAAATCCGACAAGGCAGCCAAAGAAGAGGCCGATATTCTCAAGGAGTGGCTGAAGCATTCGGCTGAGGAAGCCGAGATAAAGAAACTGCTTCACTACTGTCCAATTATAAGTCAAATAAATTCAATTGGTTAGAGGTATAGGTCTCTGGAATTGTGCCGAAAGAATTGGTAACTAATTTTAAAATATCGACTTGCTCAAACACACTGACACTCAAAATCTGTAGGAATGTGTAGAGAGTTATATCAAAATTCATACGTTTTTTAACTAAAGCTATAAGCACGTAAACCGAAATTGCTGTCCAGATTTGTGTTTTTACCGCATTTTCTGATGTTCCGTAAAATGCCTTGATACGCAAATGCTGCTTTATCCACTTGAAGAACAGTTCGATCTGCCATCGACTTTTGTAGAGGTCTGCAATCACTTTGGGAGCAAGTTCAAAATTGTTGGTCAAGAACACATACGACTTACCGGATTGCGGATCGACATACTTGATGCGTCTCATTTTGTCAGGGTATTCTTTTGCGGATTTGACAGTTGCAAGCATTATGGTTTGATCACATCGAACACCGGTAGATTTATCAACTGGATGAGAGTATCGCCTTTTAAAACTTAAATTTGATTTCGCTCTTATCACAAAGAATCCTTGGGCCCGATGCATGTGATACAGTCGTTCAAAATCGATGTAACCTCGGTCCATGATGTAGAAAGAACCCGGTTCGATGATGAGCACATCAAGCATATTGACATCATGAACCTTGCCATCGGTAATGGCTACAAAGGACGGGATGTTACCTCTTAAGTCAATCAAAGTGTGCATCTTAACCGCACCCTTGTGTGTTCTGAACTTTGCCCATGGAAACAGCGCAAGACAGAGATCGATCGTGGTTGAATCCAGTGCGTACACAGTTTCCTGCAGACTGACGCAAAAGGCATCTTTGCTGTAGAGTTCTGTGGCATGATGAATCAAGACATGGGCAAAGTCCTGATAAATCCGCCAGTCCCGTGTTTCGTTGGCTTAGGCCAGTGTGCTTCGGGCGATCTTGCCACGGATGCCCATGTGATAAAGTTTGTTCTGCATGCCGAGTAGACATGTCGTGATATCACGAAGACTTTCCCGATAGGTCAGTTGAGCAAAAAACAGGCAGAGATATTGATCAAGACAGCTGAACGATTGTACCTTGTAATTGCCGTTGTACCGCTTGACGCACAGACGAAACTGATGAAGCGGCAGGTGTTCAAGCAACTGAGCAAAGACAGTTTTTCCTGTGTACATCGATCATTCCTTGTTGAAAAATTATGAAATGATCGAAGATAGCAGGCATTTTCAAGTCGGTAACGGCTAAAAAACGCTGGATTCTATTTTATCATTATAAGTTATAGGGTTTTATTTTTTCAACAGTTGGACACCAGTGAAACTGCTTAAGGATGCCGAGGCAAGCCTTGACGCTCTCGCTTATGCGAAATATCCCTCACTGAGCGAAGTTGAGGTCAAAACCCTGGTTGTCGATGACAAATGGCTTGCCACAATTGCCTCAGCAATTCACGGCGAAATGGATCGTATCAGCCAGACTCTCACCCGTCGGGTAAAAGAACTCGCCGAACGCTACGAAACAGCTATGCCGGAAGTTACCCGCAAGGTTGCCGAGCTGGAAGCAAAGGTGAATGCACATCTTGAAAGGATGGGGCTCTCATGGAACTGAAGCAAGGATATAAACAGACGGAGGTCGGGGTTATTCCTGAGGATTGGAGTGTTATATCCATGGATACAATAACCACCCATATTGGAGATGGGTTGAATGGAACGCCAGTATATTCGCCCAATGGAGAATATTTCTTCATCAATGGCAACAACCTGAATGATGGGAAGATTGTCATTACTATCGATACAAAATCCGTTGATCGCTCTGAGTTTATTAAACATCAGAAGCCCATTAATGAAAGGTCGATACTGATGTCGATCAATGGTACTGTCGGTAATCTGGGGTTGTTCGATGGTGAGCAAGTGTTACTTGGCAAGAGCGCGGCCTATCTAAATCTGAAACCAAATACATCCAAACAGTTTCTCTATCACTCACTGCAGACAAAAATCGTAAAACAGCAATTTTTTGATGGTTTGACAGGATCAACGATCGGAAATTTAGGCTTAGCGACAATTCGCCAAACACAAATTCCGATTCCACCAACAAAAGTCGAACAAGAAGCCATTGCCGAAGCCTTGAGCGATGCAGATGCTCTCATTGAATCCCTTGCCGGCATATAGCAGCATGATCCATTTCTTGGTTGGCTCATGCCAAAATACCATTGGATCGCGATCGCCATCTTTTAAGATGGGGTTTTTCTCATATCTTCGCCAAGTTCGCCCTTTATCGTTGCTGTAACACAACTTTTGAACCGAGACTTGTTTGCCAACTTTTTCCGGACCTTTGGCAGCGCCAGGATAATACGCCAACATCGCCCCCTTGCCTAATCCCGATACATTGTCCTTATCGACAACCACACAACCGGTAGCTATGTAATCCCATTGAAATTCCCTTTGAAAGGCAGGTTCTAATTCTGTCCAGTGGATCAAATCTTTACTCACCCAGTGAATCCAAGCCGCCCCCGCTCGCAGGGCAAACAAGTGATACTCACCCTCATCGTAGAGCAGGCCATTCACATCACTTACCCAGCCTTCCTCCTTCCGGTAAGGATTTAACTTATGCTCGCTCCATTGTCTGGCAGTGACATGGTATTGCGGACGTAATTTCTCTTGGTAAAGTGGCACAACAATATTCATATTGGATGTCGGTGATGTGGTGTTCGTCGAGGAAGAAACATTCTCCGCAGTTAAGCTGGCAGGAAGGCGTAGTAATATTATCAGGAAGAATATTTGATTTCTTTTCATAACTGTTTGAAAATAATTTTGTCACCCGAATCCCGCTTGCGTGGAGGGATGCCGCCTTTGACAACGTCTTTGAGCGGAGTCTAGCACGGCGGAAATTCTTCACAAGCTCAGAATGGCAAATCCCGGCTTTTTGCCCGCTGCGAAACTTCCCCACCAAAATATGGAGAGACAGAGAACTTGTGGTCAACGAACCTTCGCAAGCGGCTGCCGGAACTGACCGTCCATCACAAAGACGGCAACCACCAGAACAACCCGAATGACGGCAGCAACTGGGAGTTGCTCTGCATTTACTGCCATGATCACGAACACGAAAAATATAAGCTGCAAGGTTTGGTGGGCGATCTAACCCAACCGACGGCACCCGCTGTTGCACGGATGGCCAATCCTTTTGAAAAGCTGGGCGATCTGTTCCAGCCGAAGTCGGACAAGCCCGAGTAATTGCC